>Ga0326512_10000288_pt1 | contig 42824 bp, 52 predicted proteins | sample 1_2617_0518_D_FD_203652 | JGI IMG/M metagenome (GOLD analysis project Ga0326512, IMG submission 203652) | Bovine rumen microbial communities from UC Davis, California, United States - 1_2617_0518 | ecosystem: Host-associated > Mammals > Digestive system > Stomach > Rumen | place: USA...
ATGACTTAACCTGGTTAAATTCTTGTCAATCTTCTCTGAAATCTGACCAATCTTCTTTGAAATCTGACCAATCTTCTCTGAAATCTGACCAATCTTCTCTGGATCTTGTACAATCTTCTCTGTTTTTTGTGCAATCTTGTTTTGTTTGTTCGTATATATTGTAACATTATAACGACTGTTATATATATGTTTAAGTGCAAACATTTAACATAAAACCGGTAAAAAATGAAGCAACCCCTCTCCCTGATATACCTGTCTACAATAATAAATAAGTAAGGAGAATCGGAATAATGGCTCAAATAACAACAAACGAGTACGTGAGACACTGTCCCCTATGCAACGGGACACATTTCACCAAAGACTACAGGAGAGAGGAAACCTACTGCAACAATTGCGGCCTCGTATTATCCTCCGCCTTCCAGTACGTTGGCTTGGAAAAGGTGGACTTCAGGATACCTCACTCACCAGCGGCAGAGGCAAGGCATAAGGTGCATTACAATTGGATATACAAGGAAGATAAGGGCAAAGTGAACAACCGCAACGTTACCAATTACAAGCACAATATACCTGACAGGAAACTGATGATTAAAGGACATAAGTAATATGTATTGCTTCACGCCATACAGGGACTGGCATAATAAACCCCTCCGTCTCCTACTATAAAACCCCCCATTTTTTACGCTTCACCTCTCTACTGCCTTGTATGGCGTGAAACAATATATTGTTAAAAGGATTTGAAAGAATGAATGATGAATTATGCAACGTTGGCAACATCTCCACTATTGCCACTTGGCTTAGCATACTCTTATACCCTATCATTGTGAAGTACGGCATTGACATAGATCAGGAAACCGTAACCACTTTCATTTACACATTGATAGTCATAATCATAGCGGTATGGAGCAGTTACAACCCTAACACTTTCGGGTTCCTGCATAATAAGCCCAGTTGCACCTGTGGAGACGATGAAATATTGAATGATGAGTATACAGTGGACCCTAACGATGATGGAGATGTTTAAATGGAGTCTCGCATTGTCAAGTTGGAGACCGAACAGGAAATTATTAAGGCCGAGCTGAACAGTTACAGTGAGGCATTGAAAGAGAACACTAAGAGCATACAGGAATTGACTAAAATTTTGGTGCGGCACGATGAAGTGCTGCGTCAGGAAGAGAATGATAATGCTACTCGCAATGCAATAATAACCGGTATTGTGGTAGGTATTGTTGTTTTCCTTGTTACTGAATTTGTACATTTGATATAGGGGTGAAGAGAGGAGATGGCTAAGAAGCAAGGTAACTTTAAACTGAATAAGACTATTTGCGATAACATTTGCGAGAACCTTAGGCGTGGGAATTACATAACCACTGCGTGTAGGGCGAGCGGCATAACCACTGGCACTTATTATAATTGGAAGAAACGGGGAGAGAAGGGCGAGGAGCCCTTTAAGACTTTCCTTGAGCGTACGGATAAGGCGGAAAGTGAAGGTGAGCTTGCTTGTATGGAGGTTATTTATAATTCCGCTACGGAGCAGGGCAATTGGTTAAGCGCAGCGTGGATCCTTGAACGTAAATATCCTCAAAGGTTTGGTAAGCGTGAGCAAATGGCTTTGCAAACCGACAATGACTTCAAATTGGAGATAAGCACTGCTAAAAGCCCGTATGAGATGGGATTAGAGGAAAAGAAGCTGTTGAAAGAGGATAGAGGTGAGTAATTGTGGCGACTATCAGTTGGAAATTGACCGAAAAGCAGGAAAAGTATATTAATGATAGGCATAAGTATTTGCTTGTTGAGGGTTCGGCTGGTAGTGGTAAGACCATTTTTGCTGTGCATAAGGTTATCCTTTATGCTTTGACTCATAAGAACGCCCGTATTGGCGTGTTCCGTCAGACTCTCCCGTCTTTGCGTATGACTGCGTGGTTAGAGATCAGGGAGGCGTTGGATAATTACGGGATACCTTATAAGGAAAACAAGTCTGAGGGAGTTATGACTTTCCCTACGGGCTCCACTATCTCTTTTAAGGGACTCGACGACCCTCAGAAGATAAGAAGTCTCAACCTTGATTATATTTACGTGGAACAGTGCGAGGAGATTAGTAAGGACGTTTTTAACGAATTGGAGTCAAGGGTGAGGGGTAAGGCCAGTATGAAGGATTACGGTCAAATATTGATGGTTATAACCCCTGCGACTAAGGCGCATTGGATTTATAAGCGTTTCCATTTGCATAAGGACGACCCTAAAATAGAGATAATACATTTCCATTACACTGATAATAGTTTCGTTGGCAAGGAATACATTGAGTTTGCAGAGGAACGTAAGAAATACGATTATGAAAACTATATTAGACTCACTTTAGGGCTCTGGCAGGACACCGGAGGGCTCATATACCAGAATTATGACATTAAGGATTCCTCACGTGGTTATGAGTTTTACACGGGCTGCTGCGACTTCGGATATAATAACCCGTCCTGCTTTTTATTGTTGGGTTGGTTTGATGGTGAATGTTATGTTGTAGATGAAGTGTACCAATCACATCTTATCAATCATCAATTCATAGCTGAGGTTATCAAATGCTTACGCAAGCATAACCTTACACCTAATAACGTTGATACAGTGTACTGCGATAGCGCTGAGCCGGATAGGATACAGGAGTTTTGCGATTACGGTTTCAACGCTGTTGGTGGTATCAAGAATGTTAATGCAAAGATTGAGGCGGTTAAGAGCTGCCCGTTGCATATTAGCGATAAGTGCGTGAATACTATCCGTGAGATTGAATCTTACACTTACCAGAAAGACAAGGACGGTAACGACTTGGATAAGCCGATTAAACATAACGATCACGCTATGGACGCTTTGGGTTATGGTGTGTACGGGACTGTTGGTATTTTGTCAGCGGATAGGTTAAGCAAAGATCCAGTACAAATTTACTCTTATTAATATTTATTATTTTAAGACTCGAGAGGAGGTGAAAACATAGGCATATTTGATAGAATTAGTAAAGCAGGTAAAGTATTATTCAATTCCTATCCTAACGAAGTCTACGAGGTAGGGATTGATGAACAGAAAAGAAGAAATTGTGATGTTGTAGACTTGTATAAGGCGACACCGTCTCGAGTTAGGAATACGGTTAAGAACCGTCGTTTTGGCGCTACTCACGATTCGCAAGCTCAAGGTATCCTTTTAGACTTGATGACTAAGACTAATACAAAATGGTATCTTGACGGGGATAATGAGAAGGCAATTAAGCATATTGAAGAAATGGTTGAGGTATGGGACCTTGACAATATCATAGATAACGCTTTGTGGAAGGGTTTTGTTGATGGAGACGCCTTTTTACATCAGAGAATTGTTGAAAATCACGTTAAACCGTCTTGGCTTGCTTATGATGGTGTTAATTTCCGTATTAAGATAATTTATGATGAGAACGGGGAAGTTTGCGGTTATAAGCAGGTTATTGATAAGAACAGCCGCTCTAACAAGGGTTGGCTTACTAAGAAATTCGATGAATTGGACGAGGATCTTGTTGATTTGGAGATTTCTTATGAACTTGATGAGATTATCCATATGAAATATCTTGAAAGAGACGGGAAAGCCAATGCGTTGATGGGTACAGCACTTGAACCTATCTATTATAAGCGTGTTTTGCGTGAACAAATGCCTTTAACCGTTTATAAGAACTCCAATATTATAAGTGTTACAATGGGAAATGAAAATAAGATGAACACTTACTTGGACGAGGAGGCAAGGGACAAGGTAGCTGAAACCGTCAATAACTATCATATGAAAGGTTGTCTTATCCTCCCGTATGGTATAGAGGTAGAACTCCTAAAAGGTGGAACATTACCTGCCATTCAGGATTACATTAAATACTTCGAGAAGGAAGTTTATATTGCATTGAACACTCCAGAGGCAGTGTTCAGCAGTGAATCAAGTAACAGAGCAACCGCAGACATTCAATTGGACTCAAAAACAACCGGTCGGGTTCTTTTCCTTGAATACAATAGAGATTGGGTTAAAAAATACGTTAAAATGCTATTTGATAAGGAACTCGAACTGCAAGGTATCAAGGGCGACGTATGGATTGAATTTGAGGCCGACGATTACGAGCAACAGGAACTCCTTGATTCAGAGACCGACCCTGACAATTTACATAAGCCGATTATCAAGAAGGGTCAGGAAAACCTTGATAGGACAAATAGGACTTCAATTAACAAATCTTCCAGTACGAACATCAATCACGATGTCCCTAACATTACAAGAGACCAGCCCAGAAAGCAGGGGATAGGATAATATGGCAGACTTATTGACTAACCTTGCAGACTTATTCAATTACAAGGAATATGACGGAGACCTTGACGAAAAGGAGTATGGACTTGCAATATTAATGTTATTGCAAGACTTTACTAAAAAATATTCGTCTAAGTCATATGGTTACATTGAAAAGCACTTTGACGAGGATTGCGTTAAATTAGAAGAAAAATTGCTGCAATTGAATGATAAGCAATTTCAAAAGTATGAAAATGCAACCGTCAAGAATCAATTATTAGGCATTGATGTTCCGGCAAATAAGCATAAGCAAGTCAATTTGAAATATGACATTGCAGCTACCAAAAAGGTAATGGAAACCACTATCAAAAATGCTATCCAATCCCTTAGGGACGAGATAAAACTTAATATTCAGGTTGTCAAGGATAGGAAAGATGAAGATTCCTTCAATCTGGAACCTAAATTGAAGGATACAATACAACGAGTAAAGAGGACAATCGAGTATGGAACTAATATGATGTTCCAGAAGATCCGTAATAGTGCATATGATTTCAAATACGGGCCTGAAGCAAGATATAAGTGGGTTACCAAAGGAGATAGCAAAGTATGTTTCTGGTGCAGGGCTGAAGAGCGCAAGCCACCACGCAGGTTGGAGGATTTGCCATTCGATCATATGCACGGACGCTGCGGCATAGAGCCCGCTAATGAAAGGGCCACTGCGGAATACAATTATATAGTTTATGGTGATGTAAATGGCAGAAATGATTGAGCTTTGGCGTACCGGAACGATGGATTACAAGGATATTGGTTTGGAAAAGCCGGTATTATATACTGAAGAGTTTCTTAGGACAATTGCAAATGATACTGATAAGGTTGATGTAACTAATAAACATTCAGATGTTATAATAGGTTCATTAAGCAATTTCAAGTACGAAGATGGTGTTTTATATGCAGAGAAGCCATTAGACGTTGATATTGCTGGGAAAGGGTTAAGTCCGGTGTTTAACTGCGACTTTGTGGATATGGGAACTTATTACAAACCTATTAACTTTAATATGGCTAACGTTGGATTGACTGATAACCCACGTAGCCAGATAATTTATAATAGCATTGAGAAGGAGATGGATAAAGTGAGCGATGAATTAAGGGCAATGCTTGACAAGAAGGAGGAAACCATAGCAGAGCAGAGAGAAGAAATAGGTATCCTCAAAAAGCAAATGGAAGAGTTAAGGGAAAAGTCAAAAGAAAGCGATGAGACCCTTAACAATCTTAAGGAATTGCAAAAACAATTCGATGAGATAAAAGCCAAAGCCGAAGGTTATAAGGCAGACGCTGATAAGTTACACGAGCAGGAAAAAGCCCGCAAGACTGAACTTATCAAGGAAATTGTAGGTGATGATGAAAAAGGTTTAGAAATGTTTCAAAAGTTTTCCGTTGAGGAATTAGAACATATGAAAAACACAAAGATCATTACAGAACCTCCAAAAGCAATTGGAGGCGGTGGTGTTGGTACTCTTGACGATGGAGATGGAGACGACGTGCCACCTGAAGATAAAATAGATGAATATTCAGCTGAATATTTTGAAAAGTGGGAAAAAGAAAATACTCACTGGTAAAAACCAAAACTAAAGATTTCATAGGAGATTAAAAGATATGACTAACAACACTATTGGTACTTTCTTTGAAAAAGAAGAAGGAAGAACTTACGAAGTAAATGAGGGCAATATTAGCGTGGATACTGGATATTCCACTATTAACGGTGCTAAACAAACTTTCTTTAAGTTTGCTGCTCCTGTTGGACCTGAATCATTTTTAGAGTTTGATTTAGGTAACAACAAAGAGTTATTGGTGAAAGGAGCTACTACCGCAGCTACCCATATCACTATGTACGAACCTGAGTTCCCAGCAGGAAAATTCCCTGAAGAAGCTATCACTAATGGAAGTTACAGACGTTTTGTAACTGCATTTAAACTTAAAGCAGGTGAATTAATCTTGCCTTTAGCTGATGACAACGCAGCAATTACCGCAGGAGACTACTTAGCTTTAGACGCATACAACACCGGATTAGACAAATACACCGGTTCCACCGCAAGTATGAAAGTTTGCCAAGCTTTAGAATCAAAAGCTGCAAACGAAGGCGGATACATCATTTGTTACTTAACCGATGACAAGATACCCTTTCTCAGCTAAGGACGAAACTCCAACTGAACCGAATGGATAAAAAAATTAAACTTATATTATTACTTTAAATTACAAAATATTGACAAATAATACTTATTTATGAGATGATTACTTATGACTAATGCACTTGAAAGAGTAAACAAGGAATTTTACGGTGGTTTATACACTGCAAAGATTAGAAAAGATACTTTTGGCAAATTCAACCTCGCAAATTTCTTCCCTACTGAAAAAGTAACTGATAAGCAGATTACTGTTACTGACGTATGGAAAGGATTCGATGACGACGGAAAACAAGTAAAAGGACGTAAGAAAAAACTTATGGCAGAAGGTACCGGACTTCGTAGAGTAAGATACTCTGAAGTAACCCCTGAAGGATTTAGGTTAGAACAGTACGGTATTGAGTTAGAAGTGGAAATGAGAGACCTTAGGGAAAAGGAATTATCCGTTATCGATATGATGACCCCTATTTCCAATTACTTAGCTGAAGAAATTGATAAGAACGTATACGAAGCTGCTGTAGCAAGCGCAACTGATCCAACTGTAGCATATGAATTAACTAACCAATGGTCCGATAAGGAAATTGCTTCCATCATTGCTGACATTGTCAAGATCAGAAACAACAAGATGGCAGATGGATACAATATGAGCCACTGCGTATTAGGTTTAAAAGCACTCACTGAGTTACAAATCAAGGCAGAAGTGCAAGGAATGGAATACACTTTCCCTAAAACCGCTTCCACCATCAACAACGCTATCCAATTGTCCGGTATGACTTTCAGCTGGGGAGGTAAAACTATGGACGATAAGGAACTCTTAGCTTTCTGTACTGACTTACCTTCATTACAAATATTCTACTTAGACTATTTCAACCCTCACGTTCAAAAGATCCCTAACGTAAACGGTATCTATGATAAATATTACCCATTGATTAACGTATTGAAATATGATGATTCTGATAGACAAAGTGAGCCAACTCTTACCTTCCAATTCACCACTGGTGTAGGAACCTACGCTATTGAACAAGGCGAGAGATTAGTAAAAGTGCCTGACGTCTATACCAAACAATAAAATTATTTTATTTGTGGAGAACTGATATAATGGATAACAAAATGGAAGATTACTATAAGGTTCTCCAATATCTTAGAGAATCACATATAGACAGACAATATCCATACGAGTTTGCCGATGTCGAACAGGTAACCCCTACCGAACAGTGCGAACTCGTAGAGGATTATCATTCAGACTTTGACTACGCATTGAAAGTTACAGACATTGCAGCGGAACAGAAAATAAGATTACACCTTGCAGCACCACGTGATTATAACGACATTGATACCTTTGAAATATTATTCTATTCCAATGAGACAATCACTCCAGCAGATATAGAGATTGGCTTCTCAAATACAAGGAATGGTGTAGCAAATCAGGTAGAACTAAAACAAGATGACGTTTCCGATGAGGATAAAGTAATTAACGAGGACGGTTACCATCAATTTAGGTATCTGGTCCGCAAGACCAACACCAAAATGCAGAAAAAGAACCGTGCAATATCAAGCGTGTACTGCATTAACCTAAAATTCAACAAACCCGTAACTGAATTTTACTTATCCAACTTTGTAGCACGTACAGACCAATTCACTATAACATTAGAGGACTTGGACGAGCAAATAGTGATGGGTAAAAACTATGTGATGAATAAACTTAGAGCATACTCTTGGGACGAGATACCACCTCAACTTGAACATTTGAGCTTCAAATGCGCCGCAGCGTACAGCTGGTTGGTCTTTTGGGAGAATCAAGGCAAAGTTATGGGAGATGGGACTCAACTCGCCAGAAACTACGCCGATAGGTTATTCGCCCAAATAGACACCTTCATTGAGAATTATATGGCGTCTAACGGTTACGGGGACCCTAACCTTAGACTGTTAGGTTGGACTGAATGGTGCAATATAGATCCTAACTGCAAGTCAGATTGCAAAAACAATAAGATGAGATATTATAGGGGGAACAGGTTAGTATGAGCGTACTACGTGAAATATTAGAAGGGATAAGCGATCACCTTGAACATAAGGAAGAGTTTAAGGATTTTCACGGGCTCGAATACTACTTCGACCCTTATACTATTAATGCAAACACGGAACTCCCTTGTATCTGCTTTTTAGTTAATTACGGGGACGATAACTCAGAACAGAAGGGAATGACCTTAAATTATGATTGTAGGAGTTATTTCAGAGAATTTGAGATAAGATTATACACTTACACCTCAGATACAGACATTTTGATAGAGGAGTTATGGGATTTTGAAGAGAAACTGATGTTATCCCTGAACGTGCTGAGAAGCTGGCAGGACATACACCCTAAACTCCAAAATGTTAAATTCGTTGGTGCAATGCCTATTGTATCAGTGTATAAACAGGCGTTCCGTGAAGATTACGAAGATGAATTTTTCGCAAATGTGATAAGAGTCAAATATGAAATGGAATACGTATTGAATTAATAGGAGATTATTTTAATGAAACTTAAATATAATGCTCAACCTCATAAGATCCTCGACCTTATACATCATAAAGTCGTTAAACCAAACGAAGTGTTAGAGAGAGGAAAAGTCTACGATATGCCTGATGAGCTTGTAGATAGGTGTATGGAGACAGGATTCTTTGAGTTTGTGCAAGAAAAGAAAGCAGCACCTAAAAAGGTGAAAAAAGAAGAGGAGAAATAGATTATGGCAGGATTTAACGAAAGTTTTCACTACTGGTCCATTGCTTTGAAGGAAAAAGACGAACAGACTGGCAAATATCCTGATGTTGCTGTACGTGGTGGTATTATGGCTCGTGGCTCAGGGTTCGAGGGCGAGCCGAATGTCGAGACAAATGATTGGGAAGCGCACGATGGGTCTAAATCAATCATTATAGCGTCTGATAGGACAACTGCTAATGCAGAACCTCAATGGGAACAAAAGGCAATGTTTGGTGAGTTCTTTGAGGACGGTTGGTATATGCTACTTGGGTCTTATGATAAGAAAACCGTTGCGTTAGACGGAACTGGTAGCGGCAATGTCTACGAATGGAAATTCTATCAAGACCTTGTCAATCCACAACCTTTGCCAATCGCTACAATCATTAACGGTTACGGAGCTGTAGAGAATGACGCAATAACCTACGACAATGCTAAAATGTCCGAGTTAGCATACGAGATTAACGATGATGGTATCAATTTAACTTACACTTTCGGGTCTGACGCACCACTATTAAATCAGGCAAACCCTGTCCGTACCGTTGGGCCTTCATTATCTAAATTAGGCGTTCAAAACATTCATATTTATATTGCAGACTTCGGAACCGGATTGAATGAATTGTCTGAGGTTGAACTCGCAACCTATGATTATGGTTGTGTAGTAAGCTCAAGCAACACCTTTAATACTAACCTTGAGGACTTTTTATGTCTCGGTACTCCATTCGGAAGAGCAGCTAAAGATGAAGGCCAATTCGAGAATGATGGTGAATTGGAGATCCAATGGAATGAAGCAAGCCAACACTTGATAGACAAATGGTATACTGGTGTAAATGATGGAACTAATATCACTGAAGATAACTACTTTGCAGAGATTTTAATAACCGGTACTAACAGGAAATTAGGTGAAGTGAGCGGCGAGGACGTCTACGAATCCTTTGCAATGTATCTTCCTAAGGTGGAAATTACTAAAGCGTGGTCTGACCTCTCCGGTGATGAAACCAAAACCATTAACATTGAGTACGGTCTTGTAAACAATGGAACTGTCTCCCCTGTTAATATTGATATTGTAAGTCAATTAGAAGATTTACACTGGGGAACTCCACAGGCAACCCAAAGCGTACAAACCACCACTTCCGGATCTTCACCAGCAACAAGTGATGATTCAAGTATGGATTATTACTGGATTAAGGACACAGAACAGGACACAGAACCGTAAAAAACATAATATTTACATAAAAACTACACTACACCATTTTGGTGTAGTGCTTTTTTTTTAAAAGAATTTAGGTAGGAGATGAGATAATGGAATTTTCCAAAAATAGCGTAGAACTTTGCGGTAAGAAATACAAGTTTAAAAGATGTACAAACAAGCAAATCCTCGAACATCAGAAAAGCATAGAAGAGGAACAGGAAAAGTATAAGCCAATCACAGAAAAGGCAACAAAGATTGAACGTGATATTGAAGGCATAGACACTCAGATTGAATCTATAAATAATATCATAACTGCGATTAATAGGAAAGAAGAGCCGACCGATGATGATTTGGATAAGGTAACTAATTATTCTATGCAAATAGTGGATTTGGCTAATGAAAGAAGGAAACTTATAGAGAAAGCGGAAGCGCTTGATGAGAAGCATAAGAAAGAGATTGAGGCAATACAAGCGTATGTTATTGAAAAATATGGTGAATTAGCGGAATTGCAACTTGAAGGAATTACTAAAGAAGAATTTGTAAAGAACGCTGATAGCTCTGATATGACTATTATTCGTTTGTTGGCTTCCATTAAGAAAATGTTAAGTCTCGGGGCTTCCACAAAGGACGTTGAAAAATTTGTGAAACAGAACATTATCGCAGAGGCCAAACAATCCTTTCAATCCTCTGAATGAGGATACAGAGGAGTTTATGGAAAAACCCAGTGAATTGATAGAAAAACAATTCATAGATGAATATTTTCTATTGACTCGTCGAGTTAAAGGAATGGGATTGACCTTAAACGATTTTTGGGAAATGGATTATCTCATCTTCGCTCAATTGTTAGGCAATGAGTTAGAGATCATTGAGGCCGAGAAAAAGGAAACTGAAAAACAGAGACTTGAATCAAAGTCTACTTCACGTACAGGCAAGATGACAACACCTAAATATGAGGATAACGAAGATTATGTAGATATTTACGAATCTTTAATAGAGGAAGCATAAATGATAAGAATAAATTTTGATACACGGAAATTCAAGGAAGAATTAGATAAGAAACCTCAAAAGATTCAAAAAAGCGTTAAGGAAGAAAGCGAGGACATTATAAAGCTTGTTGGTGGAATAACTTATCAAAAAGCACCATTTTGGCCTGAACACCCTTATCCTAACCCTCATTTACGGGATAGCGTTTATGATGAGAGTAAACCATTTATCAACGTTACAGAGAATAAATTAAAAGCTGAGATTATCTATGACGCATATAACCCTCATACCCAATTCCATTATGGTTTTTTAAGACATTATGACAATGTTACAGGTATTCCTTACTTTATGAGGGAAGGAATGAGAGAAGCAGAAGGTTACGTTGAGAAAATACTTGAGGACGCAGTTATAAGAGGTGCTATGCAATGGTAAGCGTTTATACTATCAATGGTGAAGTTACTCTTGATATTACCCCTTTCACTTCACAATTAACTAAATTGAATGGTGAATTGAATAAGTTAAGTAAAGGTTTCAAGTTTGATAGGAACGCAATAGGAAGTATGGAGTCTGACTTCAAATATTTGGAAATGATGATGAAAGAGGTTGCCACTCAGGCAAGCCAGATTAATAAGGCATTTTCAAACATTGAAGGTATAAGGGTTCTTATTGAAAATTTGAATGAGGTTAAGGCGTTCCTCAGGGAAATGGGTTATGAGATTGGCAACAATAAGACTAAATTAACAAGTGTTAATAATGAATTGCGTAAATCCGTCGGTTTCAGCAAGGAGGTAGGAACCTACTTTGCCAATGAGGACAAGATCCTGCGTATGAGTTTACGTACTTTGAAGGAACAGGATAATCAATTGAAGGCAAAGCTTGCTAAGTCTAAGGAGGAAACTCAGTTAGCAAGGGAAATTGCTATGATTAACAAGCAGGATATGGCTATCCTTGAAGGCAAAGCCACTTCCATTAAAAATATAGTGCGTATGGAAGGTGAAGAGTTAAGACTTTACACTGAAATTAACGCTTTAATCAAGCAAGGAACCGCTGAAAGTCTTAAGCAAGCTGAAACTCAAATGAAAGAGATAAACACTAAGTCTGACCTGTTTAAGTTACTTCAGGAACAGCTTAACCTTGAAAAAGAAGTTTTAGCAGTGCAAGAGGAACAGGACGCTGTCCTTAAAAAGCAGGTTGCAGATAAAGAGAAGTCTATGGCTGCTCAGGGCAACCTTTTAGATAAGGCAGGTTATCTCCCACGTAGGATAGGGAGTATGGCAGTAACTATGCTCGGTTATCAAGAATTAATGGATATATGGGAAAAAACCACTGCTAACGTTAATGCAAAAACACAATTCGGCTCCTATGCTGACCTGCTTAAAACAGATAATAGGTACCTGAAACAGACAAAACAATCCACCGCTGACGTAACAAAAGGTATTAATGAACTGAACGTAGCCCTCCACGACACTTATAAAAATGGTAAAAGCTTACAACAAATGTACTCAAAGGTAGATATGCAAATGGTAGGGGCTAACGCTCTTGACACTGCCTTTAAGTATGGTGTACAGGCAAAAGACCTTGACGAATTAACTGAAGTAATGGCTATCTACTCAAGTGAGTTTGTAAGACAAGGTAGGAGTCAAGAGGATTCAATCCTTGCAGTGAATGACGCATTGGACGGTGAATTTAGAAGGTTAAAAGAAGTGAACATCGGCAAGGAAGAGTTAGAGGCACACGGTTACGAGGAAGGCAACACTCTTAGTCTCATACGTGCAATGAGAGAGATTGCACAGGAAAGAGGTTATGATGTAACCGCTCAGAAAATTACAACCTTATCAGAAGCTATAAATCAGGCGGAACTGGAATTAGCGTTCCTGTTATCTGATCTGTTTGAACTTGTAGAACCTTCACTTATGATTGCATTAGGTTATGTTGTACAATTGTTTCAAGCGTTAGGTGGAGCGGTCAAAGAGGTTAAGAAATATCTTAAGGGCTTACCTCAACCTGTTAAGGACTTCCTTAAACAATTCGGCGCAGGATTAATGCTCGGTATCGTAGGAGTATGGATTGGAGGTAAAGTCTTAGGTGCAATAAAGAACATTAGTCTTTTTGGTAAAGCGTGGGAATTACTTCAGGACAAACTCAGTAAAACTAAAGGAACGGATAAGGCAGGAAAATCATTAGAAGATTTTACTAATTCTACCAGTGGTGGAACTAAAGACAGCAAAAAAGGCGGCTTCAAGGAAGGATTTAAGGCAGAATGGAGTAAGCTCGGCAGCGACTTAGGTAAGATGGCAAGAATATTCGTAGACGCTGCGATTGCCTTAGCAATGGCCTTCGTACTGATTGAAGAAGGAATATTGATTATCAGCGGCATAGGTGCCACTTATGAATATTTTAAACCTCAATTCAATCAGGGAATAGAGTTTATCAAGGAATTTGGTATCTGGTTTGGTTTGCTTGGTGGCGCAATGCTTGTATTGAGTTATGCTATCGGCAAGATACCTGAAGGCGTAGAGAAGGCAGTTACTAAAGGCGCTACAAGAATGGCCTACGGAATGGCTATTGCTATCGGTTTGGTAGCAGAAGCTATAGGATTGCTTATAGCACCAATGGTGGCTATTGCATTGTTAGGAGGTACTGCAAGCTTCTTAGGTACAAATCTTGACAAGGGTCTTGAAGTCATAACTTGGATCGGTAACGCTTTACATCAGATAGACGCACCGATTGCTATTTTCATTGGAGGTTTCTTAGCTATAAGCTTACTGTTAGGATTGGTGCAACCTTTAACATTGGCGTTAGGGGTTGGTATAGCAAGCTCATTATTACTGGTTACTGAGGCCATTGGATTGTTGATATTGCCTCTCGGAGCTATTGCATTGCTTGGAGGCACTGCAAGTATGCTCGGTGAAGAGAACATCAATCAGGGCGCAGAAACTATCCGTTTAATTGGAAGAGTCTTAAAAGTCTTAGCAGGGGCAATGGTAGATTTATTTGTTGTAGATGTTGCAACATTAGGCATACAACTTTCAGACTTTGCTTCTAAATTGCTTACAGGAAAAACAGGTTTGCAAGCATTAGTCGAGAATATTATACCTGACCTTACAAGTTTTGTACAAAAATTTAACGCTCTGGAAATGGGAGCGCCAGTGGATCAGGCAAAAGTGGCTATGGTTACACAGATGGCTACTGACATTCCACCATTATTTGCATCTATACAAAAAGTTAATGCAGCTCTCGGAACCTCTGACGCAATAGGCAATATATTAGGAGGACTCGGAGGTTCTATCAGTGGTGCCATCGGAATGGGTTTAAAAGGCAAACTGGATCAATTATATAATGATATTAGAGATGTGATGGACTTTGCTACCAAACTCGGCGGTCTCGGCACTGGCGGCAATGCTAACACCACAGCAATACAACAAACCGCAAATGCTATAACTCAATTGAAAACTAAATTGAATCAATTTGTAGCAACAATCAGTGGAGCAGCTGCACGTGTACAAACTGCAAGTAACCAGTTAGGCAATGCCTTAACTAATGGTTTTAAGTCAGGTGCTGCTGCTTTTTCAGTGGCAGTGGTTAGCGTAATGGCAAAAGGAGTCAGAGAAATACAAAGTCGTTATGCTACTTTCAACAGTGCAGGGAAAGCGTTAGCTGAGAAGTTATCCTCTGGTTTTAGCAACAATACTGGTAAGATCAAAACAGCTGTCCGTAGGGAAATGAAATATGCTTTAGATGAATTAGATAATTATAGAGATGATTTCTACAGTAAAGGGCAAGCTTTAGGGGCAGAGATGACTCGTGGTTTTCAAGATGGAGCAGATATTCACTCTCCTGGACTGATAGCCAGAACAACTGCCAGAGAATTGAGGTACACTATGGACGCTCTTAATGTTGGCGAACGTATGTTGTATCAAGGAGGTGTAGCGTTAGGACAGGCATTGACTAATGGTTATAATTCTGCTGGAAACATACGCACTGATATAGGTATGCTTGCGCAAAAAGGAGTAACTAATGAACAACTTCAAGCAAATGCAAAGAACGTTCAAGCAAACACCAATGCAAAAGGACAAACACCACAATTAACACAGAACAATTTCAATATTGATATGTCTGGTGCAACTATCATAGGCGTTCAAGACTTAGACGCAAAAATCAGGCAAGCAGTCGAAAAAGCTATCGTATCAATTAATAGCCCTAACGGAGCTATCGGATACTAAAAAGGAGATGATAAAGAATGGTAAGTAAATACGATTACGAGACTACATTCACTTTCAGGAAACCCGAGAAGTTTTGGGTACACCTAAATAAACAAATGATAATTCAAGATAGGGATAGTTTAAACGAAGATGGTCTTTATCATCTCGTTTTATTCTCTTCCTTGCCAAAAGAAGTGAACACTTGTATAGACACTGACGGTTGCCTCAAATCAACCGCAGAGGGAATGACAAAAATAACAACAGGATACACCGACCAGACATTCCACTTAGGCGTAGAATGGATAGACAATGGAGAGAATGGATTTAATCTTTTCCTTGATGAATGGGAAGATAATACAGACCCTGAAAGCGAGAAAGTGAACGTTGAAATACCAATTGCTGAAGAAACTGAACTATATGTTATGGGAGTAATGTTATGCAAGACCACTGGATCAGATACAGGCACTGATTACGTGGTCGCATATGCAAGGGAAAGCACACCAGTAAGAGTCTTTAATTACCTAACACTAATGTACGGGGCCTCATTTGTAGGACATCAAAGCTGTAACGGGGTGAATGACAATGCCGAATAGTGAGACAACTTTTGTTTTCAGAAAAAGCAAATACTTTTGGAAATTCCTTAATAAGCAATTTGACTTAACAAATATGAATGATATTTTTGATAAAGTCAATGAAGGAGATTACACTTTCGTATTAGCTGAACAGGTTCCAAATGACATTTATTCCTGCATTGACTCTCAAACCGGCTGCTTAATAGAGGACGCCGACGGATTAGACATTATAGACTTAACAGACATATACTCTAACATTAATGCAGTGGAAGATTTGCCTTACTTCAAATTGTATTGCGACCCTATACGTGATTTTGAAGGAGGATTCACTATTAATATGGATTCAGGTTCTACAGACGTGCAGATACAGTTAGGAGACTCACAAACATTGTATTTGCAGGGAATGTTCCTTTGCAAGCGTGAGGCAACCCAAACCCACGATGAGAACTTTGTATTAGCATATTCCGTCATCGGACAACCTATTAACGTGCGTAACTTCATTAATGTTCCATTTCAAGCAATGATAATGGGCGTTGGATATTGTGCAACCCAATAAGGTGGTATAATGACAAACAAGACATTATACAAAGCGCAATGGTTATGGCAAGACTACACCGGTGCTAAATGGCAAAATTTAAGCTGGGCAAACACTGGAGACTACCACGCTTCCTATGTTTATCCTCAAGGAAGGAACAGCAAATCAAGTTACAAGCCAAAGAGTCTTTTTTATCATTACCAAATGACTGGAATTGACGCAAACAAGTACAAACTCGATAGTGTTAATTTCGTATTGGTGATCGGGAAATTCAACATAAACTCAAATGATCTCCCTACTCTTAAGGTGTTTTATGGAGACAATAACGCACCATACAAAAAGGAACCTATAAAAATAGTAAAGACTTACACTCGTCTTAAAAACAAGTACGATTTTGATAGTTACACTCTCCAATTTAACTTAAAGGGAGTTACAATAGCTCAACTAAGAAACCTTATAATAGAGATTGATTGGAGCCGGACTAACATAACAGGCAGCTCAACAATTAGCGTGAACAGGGCAAGACTTGTTGTAGATTATAGTTTGCAAGATCCAAAATGGGCCTTATACTCTTCAATATCACCAGCAACCGCCACTACTAACGATAAGGTGGCTTGGAAACTAACATTAAAGAATAATGGTTATTGCAGCAGCAACAATAGCGTAAAGTTATCATTGCCTACGGGCGTAACGGTTGTATCCAGCAGCGGCGGAGGTTCGTATAACAATTCGACAAAGACTTGGACCTTTTCCCAGATATGCAAGGGAGGAAGTGTAACACGCACATTTTATTTAAGATCAAGCAATGTAGGTGTTAAGGCACTCACTGCAACTAACACTTCAAATTATGTGGTTAATAAGAGCGTTAAGCAGAATGTTACTTTTATACAGTATGTTCCTCCGGTGCAGCCGAAAGACATTGTAACATACACTTTTTACGATGAGCATAGTTTCGAGAAGGAACCTTATCAATACTTCGATGTTCACATTCAAGGCGTTAAGAACAGACACGTTGATGAGGAGTATGTCTGCTATAATCTGATTCCTTCAGAGAATGTGGATTTATACCTCCCGTTACGTGCTACTGCTGAGCTTATAGATGAGAATAACAATATTGCTGAACTGGTTACTGACCCTACTATTGCAAGTGATGATAATACATTATGCTTTAGACTTGAAAGGATAAATGATGATTTCCTTGTAAATGTACGTGTCTATATGTATCTCACTGATGACACTGTAGGGGAAATTACCACCGTTCAAGGAGATGAAAGATGGCCTAAAGAATTTGACATCTTCAGCAAGAGAGGTGTTAAATTATTCACCGACGAATCAATATCAAGGGACAAGACATACGTACCAAATTCAATCAACATTGGTGTTCCAAACGTATGGACCATAAGGGCTGCTACTTCCCGTAATAATTTCTTTGATGAAAAACCAGAGGCAATGGAGATAAACATAGAGGACCGTATAGCATACATTGGAGTAATACCATTATCACGTTGCCATAAAGCAGATGTTACAGCAACCGCAAAAAATAGTCTAATCGAGAACAGATACCTTAACCGAGCGTACTATGGTAAAAAAGGAGATTACAGCGAAGATATAAAAATGACCTTGCGCCTTGCTTGGTATGACGTGGCAACCCTTGAAGGCCTTGTTGAAATGGATAAGCCAATACCAATAGACACTATACCATATTGGCCTGACGGGGACCCTCTTAACCATAGAGGTTGGGCTGAAATATATGAGGTTTCAAACATCAAAAAGATAAATGATATGCTCTATGAATGTGATGTTGGCGTAAAATACCTTTCACATGATATAAACACTCGTTTCACCATTACAGAGGCAAAGAAGATAACAGAAGCCACTATACAGTATTACCTCGCAATGATACATAATTACAACATGGACCTCTTAGACATTTTCAAACTCAACTATTACGAGTTTTGGAACACTCTTGAGGACGTGAACGGGGACAAAATAGGAAGTTACAGCATAGACCCTAATACTTACTTGCGTCTTGAAAGAGACCTTAATAAACATTCAACTTATGATATTGTATTCAGAAATGAAGTGCCGGTATTGCGTTCAGGGGATTATGACGGTAACTTTGAAATGATATTGAAAGTTTTAAACAAAGAAACTAACGATGTTTTATTTGAACATAGTTACAATAACTTCCTGCATTATGACTTGGCTAATCAGTATGCAGTTAATACAGCTGACGCAACCTCCAAATACTTGAATGGATCTAATTACGACACTTTGAATTTCGAGAAGATTGGACTTGGATATGATGAGCTTTCACCACTCATTGAGGACCGCAAGACCGCAACTCATTTCAACACTATGGAAAACATAGTCATTCAAGACCCGCAAGACCAATTTGAAATATTTTTATTGGATAGTAATAATAAAGGCATTTCAAGTCAAGTCGTAGAAGTGAGAGTCGAAGGCAGCGATGGTTTCTCAAATAGGTTTAATGTAATGTCTGACATTTACGGAAGAATACTATTTGATGTCAAGTATGGTAATGGGGATTATGTCATAACATTAAATTATAAAGAAACTGATAAATACAGATCTTGCACTTATTCAACTAACTTAAGTCTTAATTTTGATTACGAACAATATCATTTCAATTATCCTAATAATGTAACTGTCTTATCAACTGATTATCCTTACGTTATTACTTTACTCGATGAGGAAGATAATCCGGTCCCTAATGTGATGTTGCATTATAGTTTTAAATTGATTGATGGTGATTATGGTTATGAACGAACGGTTACAACTGATGAAAATGGTAATGCTACAATACCTATCAACTGGGTTAATGGAACCGTGATTTTAAGAGTAACTATGAAAGGATACACTTATGAAAGTGTAGTGTATCAACCAGTGAGCTTTGAAACAGAGGTGAATATCAATGTCCAGTAAACAGGATATAAAAATACAAGCAGACGATGTTACATTACTGCAAGGTGAAAAGGCAAAGGATTATAATGTCATTGTAACATCTGAAGATGATGTGCCTTTGGCTAATATTCCACTTATTGTTGCATTTTATAATAATGATTACACATTTGAAAGGCAAACTACTACAAATGAGTATGGTGTTGCAAGTGTTCCAATGTATCTTAGTGGTAATGCGTGGTTTGTGGACGTGCATTTTAAAGGGAATGATGAATATAAACCTCAGGTGGTAACACGGGAAATTAACATCGAAAAGTTTGAAAGATTAAACACTTACATCACTTCAGAGAACCTTACTATTAATATTGAAGAGCAGAGTATGAATGGCACCTATTATACTATTTATTTAAAGGATATTTATGACCGCCCTATCCCTAATGAGCCGGTGGCAATTGTTGTCGAGCAGAGCGGGGTTGAAGATCCAGAAGTGTATATAGATATGATCCTCAAGACAGATAACGATGGTAAAATAGAAGTGCCATTTTTAAGCCACGATGAGAATGTGAAAATAACAACAATATACTATGATTGTACAAGATACAAAGGTTGTATCAATGCAGATATTGTTTCTTTTGCAGAGGTTGAGCCGAGAGACAATGTTGAGTTTAAATGGGAAGTGAACGAGTATGGATACCATTATTTATTCTATAAAATAAATGATAGTGATTGGTTTGTAGTCAATGAGAGCGATTGGGTTATTGTCTGGCCTGTAGTGAATACCAATAGTCAGGATCATACTAATTATACTGTAGGGGAAGGTTGGTATTATGTTAATTCATTGGAAAATGGAACATATAACCTTACTCTTATATATGAAGGAGCATTAGAGAACACTTATCCATTTTGCAGGACATTTAGATATACTGAACCTACAGACAATCGAAAATCTATAGATGATTGGATTGAGGTCCAAAGGGGCATAAATGAGTATACTTTTGAAATAAGTAATAATATTGTAGGTGCGATGGCACACGTTACTTTAACATTGGAATATGAATTGCCATATCAACTTACAACTCTTGATTTGGGCAGTGCTAAACAATATATTACTCTTCCAAAATATGAACAGACTGATAATTTCTATAAAAGAACTATCCTTGAATATGATATAATAAACCCATCAAGAGAAAGTGGTGGGAATCATTTCCAATTTTGGCAAGACAATACTCCTTATATCAAACCAACAGAACCATTTTTAGTGGATAAAATAGTACAGTTAGCAACAACTGGGAAACTTAGCAGTAATTTATCTCAGACTGGTTTTGGTTATCAGGGAGAAACATATCAAAATATTGATGTGCTTGTAAGTAACCAATCCGCAAGTATGCACCAAAAAGTTAATGATTATTGTTTAATGAAATTAATAAATATGGATACTCTTGAAGAATTTTATTTTTACTCTTACTTAATTGATAATGTTACTCCTTCTAATTTTAATTTTAATTTAGGATTAGGATATTGGAGATTAGAAATAGTTTCAAAAGAAAGTGCAGTGTATCAAGGAGTATTCTATAAGGCAAATGCAAATATAAACAATGAAACTCAAAACGACCCTATACCAAATAATCTTATTACAACTGAAGAGAATTATATTAATTTGGGAAATGGCACTCCAACTTTCAGTGATGAAACTATCACCACTGCTACAACTGATGATGATCTACATTCCATTATTTCATTAGAGTTTACTAATAGTAATTACTATAAATTACAATTCAATGAGACCATAAGTGGAACAGACTCAACAATCATATATGGCGCAGACCCTAACATTGAAACCAAAGATGGATTATTCATAAATGCTAATTACATAACATTATGGAATGATGATATAGAGAGGGATACATTGCTATTTGACTCACCTATATTAAATCAAGGGTCAAATGTTGTCTTAATACAAAAATATGGTACAACCGTAACAGTATTTGTCAATGACACTCAAGTATATTCAACAGACTTATTGAGCTGGAATACTATAGGATTATATCAAGATGAAAGCGGGTCATCAATGACTTTATCCACTTTCACATTAGAACCGTATGTAACAACTGACATTACTCCAGCGGTAAATGATTATGATGGTACCGTGTTCGGATCTAATATTCACTTGGAAATTAAAGACAATCAGCTTGACTTTATAGATTATGGAATGTTACCTGAAGGTTCCATTGGCAGCGGTAAGGTAATACTTAATGATGTCCCATTGCAGAACGCTAATGAGTATGCTATACAATTGGAAATGCGTTATAACAATACTCGTTATGAGAGATTGAATAACCTTACAGGGCAAATGCAGATGAGAATATATGAGGACATAAGCGCCTCTGATAGCGTGAAGGATTATGCAAAGACATTATGTTCGCCTATGCCAGTGCCTAATTCAAAAACAGTATTTACACGCCATACTGATGAAGGGACCATATACTTTGTTAAGGACCCGTTGGACGCCAATTCCACTTTCCTGACAAACGCATATAATCAGTACAAGGGCGGCGTCGAGATTACCAGTGAAACGGGCGTGTCCCTCTTCAATTTAGATAATGCGTATTCTCCTGTATTTGTTGGTAATGAACTCGTCCGTGCGGAGTTTCATAGGCGTAGTGGGTTCATCAGGATAGCCAGATACGATGAAACAAGCGGAGACTGGTTTAATGTAAATACATTAAAACTTAAAAACTATCCTCAACTCGTATTGAATAAGTATAACGATGACTACGCAGAGATAGCGTTCGGACAAACAATTTGGAAATTTTATAGAGGGCGTCCTTTTATAATCGTAAACCATAGTCAAGACGATTTACGCATAATGGATCTTGTAGACCGTGTGTATTGTGAGACTGTAGAAAACCAGCGTGGAATGGGTTATATCATAGATTACAACCCGAATGAGATAAAAACTGCAACTGATGAAAACGGAAATTACAGCACATTTAATCCTCAACTATCCGTCCAGCAATTTAAACAGGAATTGCATATAGGGGAAAACATAAGATTAGACAATTTTGAGATATACGAAGCTGAAACCAATAACAATATTGGAGACGTTGCTACTGATTCAGCAATGGGAATATTGAATATTGATAATGACAACGCTTTACAATTGTATAAAGATGATACAAAATTAGCTTTAAACTTCCCTTCCTACTCCCATTACGTTGAAAGGATAAATGACACTTTCACATTGTTAATTGGTTACATCGATTGTCCTTTTGAGGCCATAACAATAAAAGCAAGAGGTTTTGATGAAAGAGGAGCGATCCCAATAAACAATAATGTTCAATATGGGATATGGGAACAATCCGTAAATGTAACAGTGGATACAACCGCACCGGACAGCATACGTGCAACATTCACCGGCTGCCCTGCTGAAGTCAAATACATAGACTTCCTTATATTCTTTGAAGGAGAGAACAGCACCGATGTAATACTGAAAGACTTCATGTACTACGAAGGAGACGCAGTGATAAACTATGACGTGGATACATCAAGAGTCTACGCTGAACAGGTGGAAGTGCATTTCGCAGACACTTACTTCGCAAACCTTTACAATGACAAGGACAGTGGGGGGTTATGTATTGCAAGACCATATCAGGAACCTTTTAGCTTAAGAAGCATTTACGCAAGTAAAGAAACTGTTTTAATACCTTACATGAAAAAATGTGCACAGTGGGACAAACCAGAGCAGGTGTTCCTTGAATACTTGAACGCAAACAGACAAACAATAGATATTGACTGGGAGAATTAGATATGTCATTCAGCAGACACGTAAAACGGAATTTCAATGCAAACAAGACAAACCGTATACGCTACGATCATGACGATTTCACCTGCCAGATCCTCCGTTTCGACAAGACCTCTGAAAAACATTACACTCCCATAAACAACACAATATCTGAAAAGGTGAACGGTGAAGAGGTAACTTGGAATGGTATGATATGTTACCGTAGTATGAATGATAAGCAAATGACAGTGAAGTTTAAGTATAATGCGAAGGAAGCAAGCCCTAACTACCGTTTGGAACTATTGTTTGCAAATAGCCATAAGCAGACCCCTACTTCAACATTGGATAGGACTATAGCTGCAAATGCAACAATCAAGGTGAATGGTGAAACATTAAAAAGCAATATGGCAATGGTAGGGACTGATGTAAATTTCAGCAGGAATTACCAATACTGCTCATTGAAACAGGGAGAGAACATTATAGAGTATGTTCTCTCTTCAAACACATTGTTTATAGGTTTAGCGGTTAAGAAGTTTGAAATATGGGAAGCTAAAAGGCATAACAACGCAAATGATAATTTGACACTCATAAAGGCAACAGTGGAACATACTCAGGAGTTTCGTATAAACACTATGACTTGCGAGTTTATGTATTATCATGGACTGGACGAGCTCTTGGAACCTACAGACCCTAACGCTAACCGCAGCGGTTTGATATTTGATTATAGGGACGAGATAAACCTTTACATAAAGGATACGGAAGGAGGTACGCAGCAAGTTTTTGGCGGTTACATATCGACCGCTGAAGTTAATGAGGAGCTTACGGTATTAACTTTAGAATGTGCTGATAGACTCATAGATCTCGATAGGAGATACTGCTTGTCAGAGGTAACTATAAACGATTATGCTACAGACGAGAATATAGATTACAATTCTTATCTTGACTTGAAGAAGAATTATAATAATTATAGTGATCCAATCAGGTTTTTATTGAATAACAGTGAGATTTACCTTAACTCAAACCTTAAAATAGGGGATTCATTGGTGGATAGGGTTTCAAGGAACCTTGCAACATACCGTACTAACGGTTATACTAAACTGACAAAAAGCAATATGTCTGCAACTGTAAATAAAACCAATATTGCGGTCCGTAATGGAGCAGATACTTTAAAGCAACAATCTATGGTGATTTATGACGATTCAGTGAATAATGACACTGTACTATTGAACACTTACCCTAATCTTTACTTCCACTATGGATTAGGTGTTGAAAAATGGGAGGAAAAAGTCGAAGAAAGCCGAACCGTAACAGTGCAAGGCAGTACGCAGGCAAGCTCTACATGGATTGCAAGGGCAAACAAGATAACCTCTGCAACCGGCAATGCAGCGATAAAACCTATCTGGCAATATTGTTATTCAAATATTAAATATGTGTACAAACGTGATTTCTACCAGAGCGCAGAGAAAACTTGGAGCACAAAAAGGGGCAATTGCTGCTGTCAAGCGGAAGTCTTGCTAAACCTTCTGAACGCTAAGGGAATATCCGACTTGAAATACTGCCACTCCCATAACTCAAGAGGAGGGCATGTGTTCTGTAAAGTGAACGGTAAGTATTTAGACCCTACAACACGTAACGGATACGGGAGTTACGTCAAAACTTATGGCGCTCCAATCAAAATAACAGATTTCCCAAACAAACCATTTTAGGAGAAGATAAAATATGGCTACAAAGAAAACATTTTATATCGTCAGTGATAATATCCAAAATAAAAGCAAGGATAAAGCACGTATACAAGCATTAGCCAAAGCGTTCACTTCGATTGGGCATAAAGCGGTCGCAGGTGCTGTAGGAAGCAACATGCACACAAAACCGAAAAGTTACGGTTGCACAAAGAAAAATGACGTATGGGTTTGCGTATTCGGAGGAGCATGTGCAGGGACCATAGCAGACCTTACAGGTTACACTGGTTTCGGTGATTGGTTTAAAAACGACCAATTGAAAAAGGCAAGTTTAATGTTCATCTTCGTAAGCAGACCTGAAGGCAGGGCCTCCAACATTGCCAACATCAAGAAATTAGGTATAGCTCATGATGACAACTTCAGCAGGAAAGTTAAAAATTTCACGGGGATAAAGAACCCTGCGAATTATCTTAAAAATCATGGTGTAACATGGATAGAGGCAGGCACTACCACTCAACTTGTTACTCTCATCAAAAACCAACAATTTCAAGGAAGCGGCCTTAACTTAGGAGGAGCAAACCAGACTGGTGAAAGAGAAATAACTAACAGTTACACTATAACTCATGGGTTTGATAAGGACAATCCGTTTGAGGCATACCTTAAAATAGATTATGCAGTGGGAAAGCGTAACGGATCAATCAAAACAATTTACGTAGATTGGAGCAGCGAAGCCCCGTCGAATAGTCGGAAATTCGATAATGACTTTGGGATAATATGGCAAAACAGTAAGAAATATATACATGAAATAAACGTATTATCAAAGATAAAAACAGCTGAAGGAGATTATGCTGAAACATCTGATAAAAAGTATTATCTGAAAAAGGTTACATTCCTTAGGGATTTTGATGATGTGATCGATGATATAGACACTGAAGAGGACGAGAGCAAAGCGTACAATAACAATGACAAATCTTCGTATAAGATGTTACTTTATGATTTAGGCGTTTTCAATGGTGAAGTCGCAAAGATGGAGTCTTTAGGGGTTTCAGGAAAGACATTGCTTGATGGGATTAAGACTATCCTTGAGAAAAGCAATTATGATTTCAACATAAAGTACAGTAAGTTTAGGAATGGAGATTATATTAATTTCTCTGATGGATTGGCGGATAATAAAGACATTAAATATACTTTCAATGAAGGTTATACTGGGAACATTATAGGTATCAGCAATGTAAAGTATTCCCCTACAAGCCAACTTATGAACAGTGCGGTAACCATTTTCAAGTCTAAAAAGAAGGAAAATGACCCTACAATGACTTATTCTTATGCTAAAAAGTCAAAGTTAGGTGAGATATTGCGTTTCGGCGAACAGATGAAAGTGGAAAACTTGAGCACTGAAACAGGTAGCAAGGAAGCCACTCAGAGAGCATACGATAATTTGATGAAATACTTTAAACCATTAACCACTTTCACTGTTACAAGCGTGGGATTGCCGCCGATTAGCATTAATGATTGGGTTGAAACAAAAACGATTAACCCTCTTCTGTCTAATGAATATCAAGTCGCTTCAAGGAAGATTAACATTGATGTGAATAATAGGCCTATGGTTACAACTGAGTTTGGCTTAGGGGACGTGGACGCACCGTTGAAGGTTAAAAACAACCTTGCAGAACAGAGGAAAAAACTTGTAAGGGAAGTATTGGACTTGAACGAGCCGGTAACCTATGATAATCGGTTCGATGATAATTATGTATGGGTGAACTAACATGTTAAACGTGGATCAATCGCAAAGAAGGGACATTGACGTTACAATGGATAATCGTTTGACTTTATCTATTGATAAGGCCAATATTGAGGACAATCCTTATGTGTATGTACCTGATACTTTTATTGGTAATAATTGGTTTAAACAGGGAAATAACATTGTTAAGTTAAACCTTGCTGAACAGGATAGTTTAATATTCATTGGCAAGGTTTTAACTAAATTATCACAAAAGGATATTACTAAGATAATTGTTGAGTTTGATTATGATATTAGCAATGTCAGCATTAATTATCCCATATTATCAAACATTAGTTTAACCTGTATGGATATGACTAATTATATGTTAGTCGAAAACATACTAACAGTGCAAGGACATATAGAGGTAGATTGCTCATTATTCAACTTTAGCAGCAACGTTGTAAATACTGCAATATCCGAGCAAGGATTTAAGGTAGGTATCAACTTCAATGGTAATAAATCAAACGCAACTGTAAAATTATCGAATGTAACTATCAAGTTTGAATATGCTAACAAGTTAGGCAGTGAAAGCGATAGTGTAGTCAATAGGTTAGAACCTCAAATCGATTTTTGGAGAGATGGTGATGAGCTTATACTCCAAATAGGTGATGACGCCAGCGGTAAAGGAATGGATAGAGGCGGCTCAACAATTGACACTTATACAAAAGAAGAGATTGATAACAAGCTTGATCTGAAAGTGAACACTGAAGCAGGGAAAGGATTATCAAGCAACGATTACACTCTAACTGAGAAAACAAAATTAGGCACTATCGAAAACAACGCAAACTATTATATACACCCCTCAAATCATAATTCGTCTATTATTACTGAAACTTCAGCATTAACAAACTTAGGAACAGATGAAAACGCAACTCAACACGCAATTAATGTTGCAATTGATAATAAGATAGGGAATAATAATTATATGACAAAAGCAGATTATGAGGCGGATATGTCAGCGCAGGACGAGACAAGCATTTTTTTAAGAGAACTTGATAATTTAATAATTGCAATAACAGGAAGAGGAGATTTATAATGGCAAGTTTAAGCGATTTATACACACATCTCAAAACTTTATGTGAACAATGGTTTTATACAAAAAGTGAAGTCGATACTGCTTTGGGTAGTAAAGCAAATAGTACACACGCTCACGGTAACATTACCTCTGACGGAAAAGTCGGAAGCAATAGTAATTATTTTGTTACCACCACTACAAGCGGAGCGGTTACTTCAAAACAGAAAATAGGAGACATCAATACAAGCGGTCAGATAGGTTCCACTGCAAACCTCCCACTCATAACCACTACAAGCGGGAAAATTACAACAGGAAGCTTCGGGACAAGTGCTAACTCATTTTGTCAAGGAAACGATAGCAGGTTAAGCGATAGCAGGACACCAACAGCTCATACTCAGGCGTCATCAACTATCACCGATAGTAATACTTACACTAACATAGGTAATACTTCTCAGACTCAAGAATCTATCAACACTGCAATAAACACAAAATTAGGTGAACTTGTAGACATTAACTTCGTTACCGTAGTGCAAACATTGCCAACCGCCAGCGCTTCCACAATGGGAAAAATTTACCTTGTAGCAATAACAGGAAGCGGCCAGAATAACTTTGCTGAATACGTAACAGTTAAACAAGGATCAACATACAGCTGGGAAAAATTTGGAGAAGTCTCTGGAAGCGGTTTAAGCGTTGATTGGAGCGACATCACTTCCAAACCTTCATCTTACCCTCCTTCAAGCCATACACACGGTAACATCTTAAACGACGGTACAATAACCACTGATGTAACCTTTAATTCAAAATTAGTTATCACTAACAGCAGCAATGCTGTAGGGACCGCCACTGCAATTGATGTTTTGGATAATGTAGTGCAGCAATTGATAACCTATGGAGGCAGTTAATATGAGCACTTTAGCAAACTTATATGCCGATGTCAAGACACTTTGCCAACAATGGTTTTACACAAAATCGGAAGTGGATACTGCATTAAATGGCAAGGTGAATAGTGTAACCTTTGTTTTCGATGAAACTAATGAAGAGTTATATGTGGAGGTGTTGTAGATGGTGAAATTTACTGTACCTTTAAGCGATATACTGGGAAGTGCTTATTACAAATATGAAGTGAGAGCAAGTGATTATAATCCAACAATTGATTCAACTATCACTATCACTTGCACTTGCAAGAATGTATTAGGAAACCCAATAAGCAATAAGACGTTAGAGTTATATCAGAATAATACAAGTAAGGGAACTGCAACTACCAATGCGAATGGTATCGCTACTTGGACTCTCACAATGAGCAACTGGGGAAATCAAGACATACAAGTGGAAAATGAAACAATAAGTGTTTATGTAACTGGTTTCAAGAAGATTGTTGAAAATGCTACTTATACCTTAAGAGTCGATGAGAGTCAAAGATGTTGTCAAATTGAGGCACATCGGACTGGTGTAACTATCACCAGCGGGCAAAGTTTTAGTAACTATGGAGATTTTGTTATCCCACCGAAGTATTATCCCAAGTCAAATTGTTTCTCTTTAATAATGAGAAATACAACTTTCTTGTTCTGGTTATTTAGCAATGGAAGTTATGGTGTAACAAACTTAGGCAATACAGTAACTGGCTATAATTTGGGTTTTACACACGAATGGCATTACTAAAAGGAGATAAAAGACAATGACAATCAGATTCAGTAAAGAAGAAATGCAAAAATTAATGAAAACAGTTAAAGCAAGCGTTAAAGCTGGGAAAGGACAACCTAAAGAAGTCAAGATGAAAGATATGTCAGGAAAGACACACACTATGAAAAAGAGGCAATACTGCGGACTATTGGATAATCAAGTCAAATTCTATATGAGTAAAGGCAGATACCCAAATTACGTAACATACCTTTACGACGCTGACACTGGCTTTAGAGGACTGGACCAACCTAACTCCTATACGTGCGGCAGCACCTCCTTATCTAATGCAAGCACTCAGGTTCTATGTTACGCAACTGAAAAAAGGTGCAGAGAGGCCTGTAATACTACAAAAAGTGGGACTTCCCCTGCTAACTTAATAAGGGGTGCTGAAAAACTTGGAATGAAGGTAGTTAAGATAAACCGTACTTTCAACGCTGTTAAAAAGGCAATAGATGATGGTTATTCCGTCATTGCACATATAGAGACAGGGGACCCTAATTTACGCTGCCTTGAATATCAGCATAACTATGGGCACTGGATCAGCATATACAATTACACTACCGATTACAAGTTTAAGGTGTTTGATCCTTCAAGGAGTTACAAGACCTGTAACGCCAATCAGATTATCAAGGCGACTAACGGTAGAGCTATTTATTTCTATGCAGTTAAACCTTTATAGTTTAACTGTACTTTTTTATCAAACACATAGTAATACTTTTAACTAAATTCGTAATAATAACCTTTAAATATATATTATGATAAATCATAGTATATAGTGAAAAATAGTGTACAAAGGACATTATATTTTAACATCTCTTATATTACATTGTACTGAAATATAATGTTATCTCTCCCACTATTTTACACCAATGGAGGTAACAATTATGGATTTAGAAACTTTTTATATAGAAAGGAACTTGTCCCAAAAGACAATCAAGCAATACACTACCGCTTGGAAACAATATTGTGAATACAATGGCGGACTGACCGTAGAACAGTTATTGACCGAAGCTGACGATGAAGAGGAAGCAGGCGTAAGACTCAAGAAACGTACACTCAAGACCAGACTCGTAGGTTTCAGAACCCATCTAATCGAAGAGGGCAACAGCAAAAACTCCATCATAAACAAGATGAATCAGATAAAAGCTGTATATCGTCATTTTGAGATAGAGATACCTCAGCTCCCATACCTCAGCGATAAGAACCTTAAAAAGCAAATACCAATAACCTATGATGACTTGCCTAACAAGACAATCATCAGGGAAGCATTGGACTTTGCGCCTCAAATGGTAAGGGCCTTCATACTATTGCAACTATCCTCAGGAATGGGACGTGCCGAAGTGTTGTCATTGGATCTTGAAAGCTTTCTATCTTCAAGCGGGTTCCTTGACAAGACAAAAACCATAAGGGAACAGCTTATAGAAATGTACAAATGTAAGGAACTAATCATACCTACCTTTAAACTCAAAAGGCAAAAGGTAAATGAATATTACTATACCTTCTGCACACCTGAGGCAACTATTGAGATAGTCAGATACTTACTTAACCGTAAAGACAACTTGAACTATGACTCTCCACTCTTCAAAGTGGGCGGCCATTACATCAATGAATTGTACGCTCAAATAAACGATGTCTTAGGATTAGGCAAGGTGGGACCTTACAACCGTTTCAGACCTCATATGCTCCGTAAGTTTAACGCTACAGCATTAACCACTGGTGATAACTCATTGTCAGAGGCAGAGGTGGATTTCCTTCAAGGAAGATCACGGGGGAAAGTCAGGGAAACCTATATGAAAAAGGACCCGACACTTTTAAAGGAAAAGTACATAAATGCAATGAGTAATGTACTTATAAACCACACTTCAAGCGTAGTTAATCAACAGCTTCGAGAATTTGAAAAGAACGAGGAAAAAATCAACAAGTTATTCGATTTGATTTCAGTTATTGACATCAAAAGTGAAGAATTAGACATCTGATTCTTCACTCTCTTTTTTTATCACATTATATAACAATTGTTATATTATTATTTTTCAAATGCTCTCTAATACTTATTTTAAATATCAATAAAAACAGAATAAAAAAAGGGCAAGTGCAACCGGCATTGCACCTGCCTATATGCAATACAAAAATAGTATTCCGCAAGAGAGGTGAAATAATATAATTGATTGCACTTATAATAATATATTATTTATCTTTTATAAGTTTTTTCTCATCATTATATACTTTAATACCATATTCGAGGAAACCAATAACAACATCACTGACCGTTGTATCCTCATACACAGCTATTAATTTCAACTCTTTTTTCAAGTCATTGCTGATCCTGACATTTAGTAATGATACATCTTTACTCATATAATCACACCGTATATTTGTGGTTTTTCACACTATATATTTGTGGTTTTTCACCAATACTATTTTTATACTTTGTTGCTTTTAATCATTTCTATAAATGTTAAATAGAAAATTGTATTATATACAACGATATATATTGACATATTGTAACTTATAATGCAAAACTTTATATACAACTTGACATAAAGTATTATCAACGAAGAGTTAAAAGGTACCGGCATACCTGAAACTTCGTACGCAAGATGAGGTGAAAATTTATGAAAGTCTTAAATAAAAATTCTAATTTTGTAAAAGTGGAATTTTCCACAGAAGAGTACAACGCTTTTATACAAATACTGAAACTCAAAGAAACCCACCTGAAAGATTACGGGGGTGGAAAATAATGAGAGAAGTATTTAAGAAAAACCAACAGGCAAACAGGAGATCATTATATCCTCAACCTAAAGTGCAAATAAGAGTTAGGGATATACAGATAATCCTTGCAACATTCTTAATATATACAATTTTTTTACTATGCTTCTTAATTTTAACATAGGATCATATATTTTGCCATATTTAATCACTGAGGCAGCAGCTGGTGTAAAGCGAGGTTCGATTCCTTGCCTGCCTCTTTGAATTATGCTGAAAAACCCTTTTTGCATAATTCGTTGTTAAAGGTGTTAAGTGGGAGATAAATAGGGTTGTCTGCAATGGATTAGCAAGTTATGGCTTTTTATCATTTTTTCCAATAACTCCGAAGTGCAACCCTTCGGTGCAGACTTTCAGGCATTAATAATTAATAATTAGATAATCAGAAAATAAACTTTCAATTTGATTGTAATGTCTGAATGAGGCAAAGCTTAGTCTTTGCTAAAAGTAAGGATTGGTGGCGAACACCAATAATCCTTATATTTTCAATTAGAATATGAAAACTGATAGAGATTTTGATTGTTTTCTATGAATACTCACAGGTAAGGTTTGTAAGAGTATGAATATGAAATTATTAAAATAATGCAGAAATGAATCATCATATTAATATTTATTCCGAACCTTATCTCCAACATTGTTGGATAGTGATAGCAGCAACTTTAAATATATGATAGACTCCTCCGTTTATATTACTCATATTAAATCACATACCCCCTTTAAATTTTTAGCTTTTTCATCAGTCTATCTTATAAAAGGGGTTGCTGCTATCACTACCCGACAGAAATTGTAGTGAAAAAGACTAACTTCATAATATCAACCTCTCGGAGATGTTAGGTAACCTGATCCAGAGGGTCAGGGCGGGTTCGATTCCCGCAATTCTCCATTCGGGGAGTTTTTTTAAAATTTTTCCTTCCCTTCACTTAGGTGATAAAAACTATTCATTAACTCCATATGTGTAAGGCAACAGGTGTTTTATTGTAAGGGTTCGATTCCCTTATTGCCTTATTTGTTATAGGTTTTTAACTTACTACTCCCTATAACAAAATGCTTGTTATTTTTTGCTAAAAACTGAATTAACTAAAGCAATATGTAAATTTTTATATGTAAGTTATCAACTGGTGTTGCAAAGGCCAATAGGGGCGGTTCGATTCCGCCTATAACTTATCCGTCGCATTAGCGATAGTGAAAAAAATTTTACAAGAGGTGTAAAAAAATGGTGGAATTATTACAAGAGCAGTCATCTTTCGATGACGATAAAGTAACTCAAGAAACCTTTTTGAGTAGCGTAAAGAGCTGGCATAAACAAGAAGGCGTCCACTGCGGCGTTGAAAAAGTTTATACCAAAGAGAAAGAAGGGAAATATGGATTATATACTCTTTTCATTCTCAAATGCAGTATATTAGATGATATGCCTAAGTGCAGAGCCCGTGTACTCGACGACGAAGGCCACGCAATACTTGAAGAGGATAATCTCGGAAACGAGGTTGAAAAGATAGAAATTATATCTGATCCTCAGGAAGTAACATTTTATCTTTACTGTAACCACAGTAAAGAGGAAGGCGAGGAAGGCGTCCTCGTAGCAGGTGCAAACGGTGGATTAGCAGATTTCGTAAGGCCTTGCTTCGTCAGCAGCGGCATTATCCCATCTGATTGGACCGGTGGTTTAAAATTCACTGAAGAGGAATTGCTGGAAGCTTTAGACGGTTACGAATGTTATATCAAATACGGTAAGAATGAAAGGGCACAAAAGCCCCACCCTGTAGCAGTAAACCTTTAAACCGGTTTACTGCTATTTTTTTTAGATATGATGTGTTTATTATGGCTATACAAGTTACTGAACATTTAAGTATGGATATAAGGCCAACATCAGCTAAAAAATATGACATTATAACCATAAGAGGCAAACGTGAAGATATATTATTTTCAAGTGATAAGCAAGTAACAAGTTTCAGTAAACAGAACTCTGGTAAGAAGGTAATACAATACCTTGAAAAGAAGATCCGTAGAGAAGATGTCATAAACCTTATGCGTGATGATGATTCAAGTCTCGGAATGTCTGCTGAAGATTTTAAAGATGAATATATCCAGAAGATATTGTCTGAACTGGAAAACTTGCGCAGTAACCTTTGCGGCAATTACAAGGAAGCCACAGAGATTGCAAGGGACGAGATGATAGAGATTGAGGAGATCAAGACTCTTATACGTATGGGACGTGAATACCCTCCACTTTATAATAATTTCAAGAGACGTTGCGTTGAGTTACATTTCACTCCATTGGAGTTTGTAACTAAAATCACTGAAGGTTTAGGCGTAGGATTGTCAATAGAGGTGTTACGTGCGTTCTTTGGTTTCCTTCAAACCTATTTAGGTTACAAGGGGACAAACGTTATAGCGGTGGGTTCTCAGGCCTCTGGTAAGTCTCACATCATAGAAACTGCATTACGCTTTATCCCGCAGGAACGTGTTCATTACGGGGTCAAGTCTGTAGCGTATTTCTTCCGTAAATACAATCATATGGACCTTACAGGCCACGTCTTTTATCTGGGAGACTTAGGAGGGGATAAGGATAATGAACAAACTATCCTTATGCGTGATCTCTTAAAGCAATTAACCACTGACGGTTACGTTGAACGTGGTGTAGTGGATAATGCAAACGAGAACGTGGCAGAGGAACAGTGGGTTAAAGGTTACCCTTGTCTCTGTTACACCACAGCGCACGAAGATATTATAAATGAACAGGAAAAATCCCGTTCAATTATCATAACTCCTCCTTATGTAGATCCTGATGAGCTTATGACTTTCAAGGCCATTATGTCAAATCAAGGCAGTTATGCCTCTGAGATTGAACAGGTTAATATGGATTGCGAGAGCGTAAAGGGATTAGTGCATTACTTATCCTGCGAGAAGTCAGACGTTGATATATTCAATGTTTACCTGTATGATATTGTAGAATATATAGGGAACATTGATGACTTCAACAGGAAAGTGGACGAGTTTAACAGCATACTTAAACTCAGCTGCACACTGAATAAGGCCAAAGTGGTATACCATACCGAGTATAACGGAGAGGAATATCCACTTATACTTGCGTCAAAGCAGGACGTACGTACCGCCTTGACAATATTCGACTCCAATAATAACCTATTGCCGAATGAGGTTAAACTTGTAAATGGTATATTCAAAAACTTTTCAGTGTACCCTATAGGCAAGACAAAGTCTACAACAGACTTTGAAGAGTCAGTGAAGTTTAACGTGGGAACCTTAGCCGAGTCAAAGGACGTAGACTGGCTTTCAGAGAACGACGAGGAAAATCAGTATTTCTTCACTGAACGTTACCTCAAATCCGAATTTGGAGCTACCCGCTGGTACAGGGCCAACAAGACAGACATAGGCCAAAAGATAAGGAAATTATATGATAACAATTACCTTATCAAGATAGGGCAAGACGGAAAGCAAAACGTGTATGGCATAAACGGTTACCTCTACGACGGTTCAGAAGTGAACCGTATAGAACCTAAATTCAGCAATGATAACCTCCAACGTGGAAAAGAATTGCTGCTAAAGAACTATAAAGGCATTTCAGAGGAACTGGAAGAGTTTATCGTTGAAAATAAGAAAGTGCAAAAGGGTTCTGAATTGTTTTTTGAAACCTTATTGAAGTCAGATCCTATATATGATTTGGGTTGGTTATAAATGGAAATTATAGATGTGAACGAACGTGTAATATGGGAAACCTCAACGGTTTATGTTGAAACGGAGGGAGTTAATCCTGTAACAGTTAAGATGTTGGATAGGGAGTATAAGTATATTTATACTTTCATTAAAAAGAACTCTCCCGTTGAATCATTGACTGTATTTCAAAGGTTTCGTAAGATGGACGTTGAGCAGATTCTTTATGATCTGCGAGATATGAATTTGATTTATTTTGCAAGAGAGGTGAAATAATATGTTTGAAGTTTCAGATGAGGAAGGCAACAGGTTTTTCGTTGAATCGAAAGAACTTGCTTGCAGGATAGTTAATGAGAAGGATAATCCATTCCTTAACATTATTAAGTTAGATGATAGGATACAAATTTCCGATAGGAACATCATTAAATCCTATGAACATTTTTTAGATTATTTCTATTAAAGGTGGTGCCGATTGATTTTAATACGAAATGTAAAGAATTGAAAAAGATAATTATCAAGAGTTATGATTGGACTGGCAAATCCAGCTTTGATGAAAATTTAGAACATAACCTAAGAGACAAGCCGGAACTGAGGAAATTTTATTATGAAAATTTTAAGAATATTTGAGGATAGGGAACACTACCTTACAACAGTGTACCGTGATGGGAAACGTAACGCTCGCAGGATCAGGATTAAGAACCTTAATCAGCTTGAAAGGTTAGTCAAGCAGCAACCTAAAAACACTGATCTTTACATTACCAAATATGCTAAGAATGGTGTTGTATGGAATGTCATACTTGATTTTGATAGTGAAGATAATAAAAGTGTTGCGTGGAATGATTGTTTAACTATCTCAAAATTCCTTGAACGTAAAGGCATAGACTCAGTGATAGTGGATTCAACGAATAAGGGTTATCATTTGTATATTTCCATACCTCCGACTAATTTTAAACTTTTCAATGGTGAAAGTATAGAGGAACCGTCATTATTCTTTAAGTGTTACATTAAAGAATTATTGAACTTACGCTCATTTAAATTGGATTCATTGGACGAAGTTAATTTTAACGCAGGCCTTGATGGAAATATACGAGTCATAGGGTCAAAGCACCCAAAAACTTCTAAGACGGTCTATATAGTGCAAGGCACTTTTCACGATATTAACAAAGAATTGGAATATTACGAGAACGCAATGCACTATCATACTCAAATAATAAGACTTGCCTTCAAAAAATACAAGGAGGCACTGGAAGAGATTGAAACCAAACGGTTACAATACGCTAACCATTTGAAAACCGAAGATGACCTGTTAAGTCTGGATCTTAGGGATATATTCCAGAATATTTTTTCATTGCAGAAAGTCAGGCGTTACGGGGATACTATATGGTGCTGCTGCCCGTTCCATAATGATAGCTCACCAAGCTTCTGTATTCTCCCTTCGCATTATTTCTGCGCTTCCTGCGGCGAGAAAGGGAATATTTTTACCCTGATTAAGAAAGGATTAGTTGAACAGCCCAAACAAGAGTATTGGATAACAGAGGGGGCTAAAAAGAATGGCAACATTAAACAATAAAGAATTTATGCAAATATTAAAGAACGCTTGTAAAGACGGTAAGATAGACGATGAATACTTGAATGAGGTGTTAGGAGCATATTATCCTTATAACCTTACCTTTAAAGGAGGCAAAAGATGAGATACTGCCCTATGTGTAACGGTGTATTATATGAGATAGACAATGAAGGTACTGAAGAATGTGAGAAATGCGGTACCACCTTTAGATTATTAGCAATGGAGCGTAGTAAAGATGAATCCAAATAATGAAGTGGCGAGGAACCTCCGCTGCGTTATAGAGCAGATAGATAGGATCTTAGCTAATGAACATATAGATTACAAAAAAGGACAGGAATTGCAAGAGAAACGTAATGCTTACGCTGAACAGTTAAAAGCAATAATCCCTACATTAAACGGGGTCGATTACTGATGGAAGCAGAGGATATTCTTATGGTTATCCGTCAGAACATATTGGCCTCTTATCTTGAAAAAGTCATAGATGATGGCAAACTCGGTTCTTTCATTGCATTTGCAAGAGAACGTGCAATAGAGGACGATATGGCTACTCCTGACTTGATAAGGTTCTTTGATAAGTTGGAAAAGGAATATATGCCTGAATCTGAAAAAAACAAGGAATGGCATAAACTCCTTAAAATAATCAATGAAATCACCGGCTGCCGAGTCAATGGGTTTAAAGGAGATAACACTGTTATAATTGAGAACGAGGAACTGTCAGAGGAAGAGTTTAACAATTACCTTGATGATGATAATTGTTACGCTAAAATCAATCTGGAACACATTAACGAAGCATTACGCCCTATAAATTACAAGTTAAAATTTATAGAAGCATTAGGCCTTCCTTTTGACGCTGACGGGTTCCAAAATATCGTAAGATTTAAGGTGGTAAAGATTGACTGAAGATTACAAGTTATACATTGATTCAAGGGAACATAAGCGTATACCTTACGCTAAAGCCCGTTGTATGAGTTGGGGCTGGGATTATGAAATAAAACAATTACGCTACGGAGACTACGTCTGCGGCAATACCGTTATCGAATGGAAAACCGCAACCGATTTCATTTCCTCTGTCGTAGATGGGCGTATGAAAAAAGAAGCAATAGATCAGGCAAACCATTTCCCTTATCATTACGTTTTCATAACAGGGGACGTGGATACCGCCTGTTCTATGTATAAGCGTTATACTAAGATTCAATTCCATAAGACCAGCTTTTACAGTGCAATTGCAAGTCTTATGCTATATACTAACGTTATGATGGTCCCTAATTTAAAGGACGGTTTCCACTTGTTACGGTATGTTATTGAAAAATCCAATGCTACAGGATCAAGGGTTGTAAGGCCTGTAGAGAAGTTATCACGTAACCCGTGTTATAATTTCCTTGTAGGTATTCCTCGCATTAGTCAGAAGAGGGCGGAGGCAATTTGTACTTTGCATAATCTTAAAACCGCTTATCAATTGTTTAATCTTGATAAAACTAAATTACTTGCGGTTGATGGGATAGGTGAATCCTTAGCAGATGAGATATTAAGGGCATTAGGAAAAGAGGTGAAATGATGGATAAATATTTTGAGATAAGAAAGCAGCTACAATTGCTTCAGAATGAATTAGGTTTAAAGCTTGAAGCAATACTTGAGAAGTACGGTTATGATAGGAGTTTAGCGTGGTTTAACTTCAATCAGGACCGTTTTATTATTATTTGGACTGTGGATTACTTGCCAATGGAACTCTTAAAGGCGTTTGAAGAGGAGTTTGGTCCTATAAGGGACATTCATACTACCACAATGAGTAACAATTTCAATATATACTTTAAGAAAGAGGGAGAGGAATGAGCGTATTAAGCGATAAAGGTTTATTAGAATTGCAGAAGGAATATTCTGATTTCATACAACCTTTCAATAGTTTATATCTTCAACCTGCAAGCATTGACTTGCATTTCAGGTTGAATAAAGGCGTCATTGTACCTCCAGTTGTCGATGAGATAGAATTAAAACAGAATTTCAGCAGGATAGTAATACCTCCAAGTGAATTGGTATTAATATCTACTCTTGAAAAGATACATATCCCGAACGGTTATATCGGGCGTGTTGAAGGTGTATCAAGTCTTGCGAGAATTGGTTTATTGGTACACGTTACTGCAGGATTCATAGACCCTAATTTCAATGGCAACATAACCCTTGAGATAGTGAATATGAACAGGTATCCGGTGGTATTGGAGGACGGTTGCAGAGTTTGCCAATTGGTAGTGGAAAAATTAGATTCTAATAATGAACGTGAATACAATCGTACCAGCAACAATTATCAGGATCAGGACAGGACAACACCTTCAAAGTACGAGAAGGATTTCAGGGCAAGCCATTATGTAATACAAACGGAGAGGATATGAAATGCCTTACGAGGAACGTACAAAAGGCGTGCTCAAATGTTACCTAATACTCAATAAAGGAAAATGGTTTACTGCAAGGCAATTATCTGAATTTATCCAATCCAATAAGGATTTAAGATTAGGTAAATTTGGCAGAGGTTTAACACCTGTAAGAGTCAGCAGCTTATTACGCAAACACTATTTCAGAGACTTAGAGGTTAAAAAGGAAAATACTAATCGCAAGCTTTACAGGTACAATGGAGGGGAATAAATGACAATGATAGAACCTGACATTAATATGGATAACTTCCTTGCAGACGTGGATAAAGGAATGTCCGCTTATAACCTGCAAGACAAGTATACATTAACCCCCAGACAATATAGGCACATTATGCGTAACGTTGAAAGGAAAAACGGTTTTTCATTGAAACGAAGCCGAGCAGTGCCCTTTACGCACCGTAGCAAGTTTCACGAACCTTATGTTACCCTCAAAAAAGATGGTAATTATATCATACGCAAAGACTCAATATATTACGGGCAGTATGGCAATTTGGAAATTGCAAGGAAAGCAAAAAAACGTCTTATTGAATGTAAATGGGATAAAAGCAAGTTAAACGATATTCGGAAGCAATTAGGATTAAAACCAATGAGGAATTACAATGAAAGATAAATTATTGGAATTGAATGAGGAAATAGAGGATTTAGAAGATACTTATGTTGAAGCTAAACTTGAATATGAATGTAAAAAGGCGGAACTATTGTTAGGCACTGATTTTGCAGCTGCTATTGGCAAGGCAAAGCCGACAGTGGCAGAGAAGGACGCTTACGTTAAATTGCATTGTAAAGATGAAGAGGAACGTTACAAGTATTTAGGGGTAGTCATTGGCAGCAAGAAACGACAATTGGATATACTCTTGAATGGTGCAGGTGAGGCCTTATAATGTCCTCTCCTGCCATTATGTTTATTGCGTTCAGTATTTTCATATTCTGTCAGTATGCAATATTTGTTGCAAGTAATGTTGCAAGTCATTATTTTGGTTTGACAGGATCTACTTACTGGTGCGTTGTAGTGGTAGTGTTCCTTGTATTGAATGAATTTGTTTTTGGACGTTTTGATTTTGAGCTTGGTCTTGATGGTGGAGATGATGAGGACGTGTACGATTGGATAGGGGATAAAGAATAATGAGATTAACGTTCAAGGAAATAAAGGAGTTGAAGTCAAAGTATGATAATACTGTAACCTTCCACGTGAATAAATGCTCACTTGTCCGACAATGCCCTTATTGTATGCGTTTATATATAGTAACTCAGCACCAACAGAAGTTTTGCAGCAGGAAGTGTTACAAGGAACACCGTCGAGACTATAAGGCACGTTGGAAACGTGAAAAATACACGCCAAAACCATATGAGAGATTGGGAACAGGATACTTGAAAGGCAAACCAAAACAAGACTTTGACAAGGAACAGAAAGCAATAGAGAACGAATTACGAAGAATGAAACTATACAAGAGAAGATAACAATGTTACAGGACGAATACGCTTTAAAAAGCAAGGAAGTAATTAACATAATCGCAGTGGGAGACTTCCATATTGGCAACCCGAGCTTCGACAAGCATTTTTTCAAGTCAATGCTCAAGACCATAAAGGATTTGCCACGCCGCAGGATCTACCTGATGGGAGACTTATTGGAAGTCGGAAGCAAGAACGTAGGCGACAGCGCATATGCGCAAGAGTGCAGCGTCGAGGAACAGAAAGAATACCTTATAAACCAAATAAAACCATTTAGGGAGGATATAGTGGGTTATGCGATGGGAAACCACGAGTACAGGGTCAATAAGGAATTTGGTTTCAATATAGTAAAGGACATTTGCAGAGAGTTAGAGATACCATACTTTAACCAGAACATTGACACTTTCAGCATAAACGACTTCGACTTTAGCATATTTACAAGGCACGGGAAAGGCACATCTCAAAGAAAGCATTTAGCAATGGGTAAAATGGAAAAAGAAGTGCAAGACATATGGGCAGATTTGTATATGCAAGGACATACTCATAGATTGTTATTCTGGAACCAATTAAAAAGATTCCCTGAGGGTTACAAAAGAGTATATTATGCTCATAGCGGTTCATTTTTAAGATATGGTGGTTATGCAGATCAGATGTATCTTCAAAAAGAGGTTCCGAGTTGGCAGCTAATTACAGTTAATCAGAATAGGTTAGTTAAATGTCATCAATATTTTTCGGAGTTGAACGATGATTAAAACTAAATTTGGCAACGCAAAAATAGGTAGAGAGGGTTATTATCAAATCACCAGTACAAAAGAAGATAATAACAAAAAGTTTTTACATCGTTTGGTTTGGGAAGATTGGTATGGCAAACCGATTCCAAATAATTGTGTAATTCATCATTTGAATAATTGCAAAATTGATAACCGTATTCAAAATTTGCAATGCGTGCCAAAGAATGTTCACGATAAGTTTCATCGTAGAATGGATAACCGTACTGGATCAAATAATCCTTTCTATGATAAGGAACATTCTTTAGAGTCTAATATTCAGCATAGTTTAAAGACTAATTCTACCGGTTACTTTAGAGTTACTATGGATAAGACAAGGCAAGGGAAACCTCAATATGTCTATCGTTATTATGAGAATAAAAAGCCAAAGAAATTAAAGTCAATTTCTATTGTTGAATTGGAAAAGAAAGTTAAAGAAAAGAAGCTTGAATGGTTTAAATTAAAAGATATAAGTTATTTTGGAATGGATTGATAATTTATGAGTAATTTTTTATTGTTATGTGGGTTTTTCACTGGTTTAATCATTTTGGTTATCCAGTTAAGTATTGTTAATGAGTTGCAGACTATTAGAGCTGACTTATACTATTACAGTGAGCAGAAAGCAGGTGAAAAAGATGAGTTTAACTGAAGAGGAAAAGGA
>Ga0326512_10000289_pt1 | contig 42701 bp, 47 predicted proteins | sample 1_2617_0518_D_FD_203652 | JGI IMG/M metagenome (GOLD analysis project Ga0326512, IMG submission 203652) | Bovine rumen microbial communities from UC Davis, California, United States - 1_2617_0518 | ecosystem: Host-associated > Mammals > Digestive system > Stomach > Rumen | place: USA...
CCACGGTTCGCTCCATATAACCCTATCTTCTTCGTAATTTTGTTGTCAGGGGAAGTGTCCCCCGACACCCCCTCGCGCCACCGCTTACGCGGCGGCAGGTTGGACAGCAGAAAGGCCGCAGCCGATGTTCCAGGTCGTGTAAGAAGCCGCGTGGCTCGAGAGGAAACAGAACGCGCCACCAAGCGTAGACGCATCGGGCGCCGACGCCCCAACAAGGAGGTACATCAAGCCGGACGCTGAATATCCACCGTCACAGAAATATGTGGTTGTGCTACCCGAGGCTGCTGTAGGAATCATGCCATACTCCGTACAGGAACAACCGCTGATATATCTTGCCGACATACTTGGTACAGTGATACCTGTATCCGTATAACCATTCGTGTCTGTCACTCTATAGCCAGCATCTTCAGGGGTCATCTTGACATACGCCTTATAACCATTCGTCATAAAGCCAGCAAGCCTATCCCACTGGTCTCCCCAAAATTTCTCAACGTGGAAGACCTTGACCTGATTCGTGGAATTGCTGTATCCATAAAACTGTCCAGCCGCTTTCAGTGTGCCAGTCGTGAGCATACCACTTGCAGCAGAAGCACTACGGCAGTTGCCATAACCGAAGACAGACTGCGTATCCGTACTCTTTCCCATCAAGACAAGGAGCGTGCGAATCAATTCGTGCTGACTCCATGTATGGGTATACCAAACAGAGCCGTTCGCAGTACAGCCGTTAATCTCCTGTTGCGCTGTAAGGCTCTGTGCAAGCGTCTGTCCGGCAAGACTGCGGATTTTAGACGAGTTCCCTGAGCCTCCAAACAGAGACCAATAGAAGTAGTCTGCAATACTGCCGTCCGCCCGCGTGTGAGCATACGCCTTGTAATTCTCGTCGTACTGCACGTCGCTGACAATCTCATACAAGTATTCATTGTCCTCGTAGCGATACACATAGACAAGCGGGAATTGTGCCATAGCGTTGCCGTCATAGGCGGTATTAGACACATCAGAATCCAGCTCCCCGCCCTCACGCTTGTCGTAGTTGTTCGGGTCAAGGTAGTAATCGACAAGTCCATTGTTCTTCAGCATCAGGGGCTTGTTGTCTGTGACAAACCATTTGTCGCCCCAGCCTCCGTAGTCAAAGATACCTGTCGTAAAATCCATGTGTGCGGGCGTGATACCGACAGCATCATAAAGGTACTCCACCCGTGTCGCAGGATTGCTCTCGTTCTTCTTGATACGATAGCCATACCTGTAGCCATACGACATTTGCACGGTGTAATCCCGCACGCTCGTCACGTGGACAACCTTTATTGCGCTCCGTTCACCGAAAGTGCAAGTCAGAGTCCAATCACCGAGACGCGGCAGATTGAATTGCCACGTACCGCTCTCTTCCGTAGCCGTCAGGGTCGTCGCTCCTTGTGTCATCGTGATCGTGCATCCCGTAGGAGCATGAATCGTCACGTGCGGAAGCAGACCGCGTATATCCGTGTAGAGCCATACGACAGAGCCATCCATCACCGTGTTTCCTGCAATCGCTCCCGAGAAGTCCGGCTCAGTCGTCCCTGACGTTCCTGCCGTGATACATTCGATACGGATATTGGACGGCAAAGCTGCACTGCAAGCGAGATAGCCGACTTCATAAGCCGTATTATTGAGACGAACATTCCACGGGGGGTTGACGGTACTGACAAGGAGCTGTGCATTTGCTTCGCTTGCCGCTGCTGCCTGTGCGCTGGAAGCCGCCGCTGTAGCATCCGTCAGAGCGTTCGACGCACTCTCCGCCGCCGCCCCTGCTGAGTTGCTTGCAGCCGTGCTCGACTCCGCAGCACTTGTCGCACTCGCCGCCGCCGCATTGACACTTCCCTGTACGTTGTTCTGAATCGTCTGAGACGCATTTATAATTATGCTGTTGACCTGATTGTAGATAGTATTTGCAATCTCTGACGCAGCCGCCGCTACCCGTGTGTAGATATTGTCGCGCCACGCAGGGTCAAGGACATTCTGCCAGTAGTGCAAGGTCAGCACGTCGCCAGCTTCTTCAGGGTCAGCAATATTCTTCAGCCTATGCCCGTGTCCATGCCATGCGTTGTCTTCATCCAATACCATGTTGTTCAACACACAGTAATCTGCGTTCTCTTCTGCGATATGAAGGAGCTGAATATCAATCGTATTCAGGTCATAGGCTTTCAGAATCGACGCATCGACAAACTCAATGATTCTGTCTGTCGGAGTCTGTCTGTAAATCTGAATGGTCGCTGTGCTATCGCCAGCCTCGTTCAACGTAAGCGTCTGTCCTTCAATCGAGTAATCCTGATTGTAGGTCAGGTCTTCCGTCGTACCATCCGCGTTCAGATACGTTGCCTTGACAAATTCCTTTCGCAAATAGAGGAACGGAAAGCTGTACGTAAGTTCCCCAGCGGGATACGTGACAGTTGCTTTATACTCTATTGCCATTGATTTTTCACGTCCCTTCGCAAATAAAAGAAAGACGCACAGGCTTTTCCACCTGTGCGCCTATATCACTTCTTCTTTGGTGCTTTACGCTTCTCCCGTTTAGGCTTTTGCGTGTTCAGTCTCTCAGGGAGTCCCGAAGACGCTGAGAGTTTCTGATAGAGAACATTCAGCGGAATCAGTTGCGGGATAGGAAGCATACGGAGACCGCGCATCACGTCACGCTGTGTCCCTCTGCCCGTCCCGATATTCTGTGCTGCCTGTAGTGCTTGCATCGGCATCACTGTCGCTTCTTTAATTGCAGGAAGCTGAGTGATCGCGTTGCCTACCACATTCCCCACATCAATCGGTCTATCCGGCTGATTTGGTCTACTGACTGTCGTGCGGATAGTCGCCGCGTTTGGAACGACAGCTTCATACACGTCATTCACCATAGACAAAGGTGAGCCGAGAATCGTTGACCGCACAGCAATCACACGTGCAAGCTGTTCATCATTGAACATTCGCTGACGGTACTGCTCTGCTTTCTCATCCAGCCCAGCCGCTTTCATCATCTGATAGGTCGCCGCACACCGCGCCCCGTAAGACAAGGAGTTCGTGAGGATAGACAGCCCTGTTGCTACAGCGTCATCCACGTCTCCTGCCGTCAGGGAACGCATCGTCTGACCGTTGATTGCCCGCAACGTATAATCCTTGAATTGGAACATCATCCGTGTAAATGTGTTCATGTTCTTAAAGAGATTACGGTTGCCGATACGTGTACCTGAGACAATCGCACGCTCCGCCTGATTCTGAATCAAATTCCAAAACTGAGAGTAAGTGACAGCGTTCTCCGCTTGCCACCGTTCAACGTCCAGCTTCAGTAAGTTCCCTTCAGCATCCTTCGTTACATAGTTGTTGATATGTTCCTTCAGGAGCGCGACGTTCTCTTCTGTCAGCCGTGCCGCTTTCAGTTTCGCTTCAGAGAACGGATTGCGTAGCTTACCGAAAGTCTTACCTTCCGCCCATCGTATGCAGTCTATGAGCGTCTGTGCACGCATACCCTTCATCATGCTTTCCGTTACCATCGGAAGCATATTGACTGTAGACGTGACCTTACCCATCGTTGCTGCAAAGTCATTGACACCCATCAGCATCCTGTCTGTCAGGCTACCGCTCGTGAGCTGTTCGCGTACCATACGGTCTCCGTAGCTCGTCCCGAAGATACGGCTCTCCTGAGCAAAGCCAAACATCATATCCTCTGTCTCTCTCAGGGTCTCGCCAGTGACCTTACCGTACTCAAAGTCGTTCATGAGTCTCCGCAGCGGCGGGAAGGTATCGAAGACACGTCGAACACCACCGTATGCCATAGTGCCGCCTGTCTCAGCTAACTGCGCCCACAGCATATTCGCACCGTTCTTCGCATAGGAGATATTCTGAAAGAAACGCCAAAAGGCTTTATTCTTCGTCATAATATCTTCCCGTGCTCTCATGCCCCGAAGTTCCTGTATCCCTTCTTTCAGGTTCTCGAACTCAATCTTCCAATCCTTTGAGCCGTGTCCAGCCGCAGACGCAGTGGCAAGCTCCCGCTCCACGCTCTGCAAGACATCATTGACGTTTCTCTGTCCGCCGAAGACAGCTTTGACAGCCGCTTCACCCGAGAAGCGTTCCGCGTTCTGCTGCATAATCTTCGTGAGGTCAAAGTCCCGCAAGCTCTCATCAAACGAGAACTCAAAGCGATTGCCACCAATGTTAAATTCCATGATCCCGGAAGTGTCAATCGGAAGACGCTTACGGAAGAACGGTAAGTCTCCCAGCTCCCCGCTGAGTGCTCTCTTACTCTGAATATCGTGAATCCCTGTCACATCCATGCAATCATGCGCCCACGCCTTAGCCTCGCCTTTGATATACTGCTCAACCATTTCGTCAGTAATCGGCAAGACTTCGGAAGCGTCCCCACGTTGCACCATCAGTTTCGCTTCCCGTTCAAGCTGTTTCTTGACGGCATCACGCATAGCATATCGCTCTGCATATTCAGCAATCTGCGCTTCCAGCATTTCCAGCTCTTCCTTTGTGTTCGCATGAGACAGTAATTTCATCTGAGCATCCTTGTCTATGTGCCGCCACAGTTCGCAGTCTACAGGCATCCAGTCGTCCTCTATGAGATTGTCGTACTTAGAGCCTACCATGCGGGACGAGTTCTTACCGAGTGCGATTTGACGCTCTCTTAGAGTATTCAGTATCTCAGCAGCTTTCTTCACGCCCTCCGGCATATCCTCCAAGACACCGCCCGCAATATGGTTCGCGTACTTCGCGTTGTAGTACCGCATGACAGCCTTATCAAAAGCAAGGGCTTTCTCACGGCTGAATCTGCCAGCGTACTGACCGAGGGCTTCAGTCCTCGCGTCGATATAATCAAAGATACCCTTATACATTTCACGCTTCAGCATTTCCTTGTGTGTCTCAGCCGCAACCGTGTTCGCTCTGTATGCTCCGCGTCCCCGTGCGTCCTCCCACAGTTTCCCTGCAAGCTCCCGCATCGTGTTCGACGCAGACGTATAAGCCTGTCCGAAATACCCCTGCTCTAAGGCTTTCGTAAACTTACGTGCATACGGCTGTGCAAACTCAGGCAAATGCTTCATATACCATCCCTGCTGTGTCCTCTCAGCTATCTCAGCTTCAAGGGCGTACAGGTCGTTCCACAGGTTTGCATTGAAGAGACTGTTCCGCGAGAATTGCAGTCCCGCAAAAGCTGTAGACCCATCAGGATTGAAGTGAATCCCAAGAGCCGCCTCCCGCTTCGCGTCCAGTTGCTTAGACAGGAGATTTGCCACGTCTTCCCGCGTGAAGCTGATATTTGCTCCATCTTTGCCTAAAGCCTTACGCAGTAAGCTCCGCATGGAATCCATGAACTTAGACGGGATAGTACCTGCCTCCACCATGTGTGCAAGAATCTCTTCAGGGTCGTGTGACTGTATCGCTTGTCTCGCTTTGAAGAAAGCCGTCCCTTGCTTGTTCGCTGCCTCGTGAATCCGAGCCATGAGCTGATTATATGCATCCGTGCCTATTGTCTTCAGCAAGCCGCCGTGAATCGCAAACTCGTGTGCCAAGACAGAATTTACTTCTTCAGGCGCGACACGATCAGCGAGAAGGAACGCATAATCTTCGTTCGGGACGTAGAAGGATTTTGCAGTCTCAGGAATCTTTTGACCGCTCATCTTCTCCACAAGCTGCCCTGCGTGTTCCGACGTAGTGACGACAACACGCCCGTTCTCGACAAAGCGGTTCAGCATCTTGGAATTGTACTTCTTCACAAGGTCAGCATCATGCAATACCTGTGCGAATTTGTGTGTCTCACTGCCCGCCGCTCCTACAGGAATAGTGCCGCGAGACAGGTCTTGCTTCTTCAGCCAGTCAAGAGCTTCTGCTTCAGAACGAATCGTCGGCTCTCTCTTCTGTGCCTTTGCCATTATTTCCTCGCGTGCTCTGAGTTTCTTCAAGAGCCGTTTCGGTACTGCTCCTGTCCGTACAGCTTCCTGCAAGACGGCATGAGCATCTTTCGTTCCGAGCTGTTCACTGATTGCAAATAGCTCAGACTCTTTGTTCGCTATATCCTTGTTTATGATTGACATTACGTCCTTGTATGTCTTCCGACCGAGGGCGCGACGTAAGCCGACAGGAGCTACAGCCTCCGGCAGTGCAACCGCTGACCGCATAGCCTCTGTCTCCAATCGGTCAAGAGCCGCTACTTCCCGTCCCAGCCCACGGATTGCTCCAATGGAACGGATAGCTGACCCACCGAGGAACGCCATCATAGCATTAGTCCCGAAGTCAACCTTCTGTCCGCCGAAATGAGACCGCATACTGTCATCAGCAAACATCACCAATGCTTGCTCCGTCCCTGTTTCCAGCATTGACTTTGCTACAGCATTACATATCTGTCGTGCCTTACTGACGTTCTCTATCGCGCTGATACCGAGCCTCCCCAGCATCTTTGAGCTATTGAACGCCGACAGGTGAGGGACAAGCAACATCGGGTCAAGGAACATTCCTGTCGCTCCTGCCAGTGCCACTGCTCCCTTTTGAAGCATACTGTCGGTCTCTGCCCGCCAGCGTGCCACATCTGCCTGTCTCCGTTTGTCCACAAGCCGCTGATTGACAAGCCATCGGACTTCTTCAGCATCCTGCCCGTGCAGAAGACAGAACTCCTGCGCTTCCTTGTCGTCAGGAAGCATGGTCTTGACATAATCAATATCTTCCTGAGAGACAGGGCGATATATCCATCCTGAATGTGCCGCGTCTCCGAAGAGTTGCTGAATCACATAGGCACTGCCAGTGGACGTAAAGGAGTCCATAAAGTTCTGAGAAAGTGCCGACCAAAACGACACCTTCTCAGGATTACGGGCTTTCGCAAGTTCATCATAGTCAATCGGGTCATCAGGAAGCTCTTCGTGCTCCGCATAGACACCGCTCGTTGCTGACCGTCCTGCCGTCGCCGCCGCTGCATGAAGTATGCTCGTCGGCTGTGCTTCCATATCAGGAGGCGTATAGTCATCGTCAATCTGCAAATGAAAGTGCATCCCTGTCCCAGCATCGTGCCAAAGATAGTTTGCTCCATGCTTTTCAGCAAGTTCCTCTAAGAGACCGTCAGGCACTTCCGCATAGAGGTCTACAGCGTTCCCCGTCAGGTGCTTCGAGTTCGGGTCTCCATTCACTTCAGCATTATGTTCTGCTGATCGCGCTCCACCTGTGACCGTCAGAGAATAGCCGCGTGCTGCAAGCTCGTCATTCATTTCTTGGACGATATTCACAAGTGCAGGGTTCGTGCGCTGCAAGCCCTCGTCCTCAATGTCTTCCATCAAGAGATTTGCCATTTTCCAACCTCCTTAGTCAACAAGTCTTTCAATCTGTTCCTCAACCGTGTCAGGGATACCCATACGGTCTTTCCGTTGCTCGTTCAGTTCCTCGACCGTAAACGTCGTGTCATTGGTCGCAGACGGGGCGGCTGGTTCTTTCGCCGCCTCTGCACGGAACAGAATCTCTGCATTGTCGTATAAATCCTCCAAAGACAGAGGCGCATTAGTTCCAAAGAGAAAGCGTCGTCCCTGTCTGTCGTATCGCGGAGTATCATAGTCCCCTGCATACTGCTCCAATGCTTCATTCAACCAATAGCGGGGAGACGGGATACCTCTTGCTCCGAGCGCGTCCACGATACCAACAGGAACAGGCGTACCCCTGAAGTTAAAGAACTTCTCCGCGTAGCGTTCTGCCGCCTCGTTCAGTGCATCTTCAGGAGGCAAGCCGCTACAGGAAAGTGCGACAGCCGCCCGCGTCACGTCTCCTTCCACGTCAGGATTGTCAAAGACAGTCAGAGACGAATCCCCGCCTCCAAGCTGTTTGATACCCTCCACGTTATAGACAGTGTTGCTGACAGCGTATCCAATCTTGTCCTGATAGGCTTTCCGTTTCTCGTCCGGCGTAGTATTATACACCGCAAAATACTTCAAGCCCTCGTCAAAGCTCCCGTACACATCCACAAGCGTCTGAAGGACACCTGCTTTCTTCGCTATGTCGCCCCCAAAGTGAGCTTCAATAGCGTTTGCGTTCCCTGCACAAAATTCCAGTGTATCCCGCATTTCCTGTGTCATCCGTCCGTCCGCTACAGCTTCCGGCGTGACTCCGAGGAAGTTTGCGTTCATACGGGCTTTCAACGTGGACTTCAAGTCGCTCGAACAGGGCAGAGGGATAGACAAGAGCTGCATCACTCCGTCGTAATCACCCTTCCCGAGCAGGTTGTAAAAGTTCTGAAGGAAGACAGGCTCGACGTTCTCCTTTTTGAGACCTAAGCTCTTGATAGGCTTCCCGTTCACACCGTCTCCGCCGTTCAACCAAGCATCAATGGCAGTAGAGGCAAGCCCCTGTTCCATCATCTGCTCGTTTGTCTTTTCCTGTAGCTGAAGAGCCTTTTCCATCCGCCGTCTGTCCGCCGTCTCGCGTACCTGCTTTTGCCTGTCAATCTGAGACAAGACCGTTGACGTGTACTGATTGAGACGGACAGCCTCTTCAGGATTTTCCTGTCTCAGCCGTTCAATGTTCATCAGCCAGCCGTCCGCGTCCTCACGCTGAACGTAGCTCTGAATCATGTCTCTTGTCTCTTTCGTCAAGAACTGAGAATTGAACTTTGCAGCCTGAGACGTAACATCCATCATGTTCAGGAGTTCGGAGGCTTTCTGTCCTGTACCGTCCATGTGTGTCTGCACGATCAGTCCGTCCATCAGCTCCCCGATTTGTTCCCTGTTCAGGTGTCCGCTCTTTACCAATTCGTCCTTCCAGTCGTTCAGGAGCTTCAAGCGGAGGTCAGCGGGGAGACCCATGAGGCGGGCAGTGTTCCATACCTCCTGCGATTCTTCGAGGACAGAGCTGATAGTACCGCCGCCCTCTCGAATAAGTTCCGGCGTGTGCTCCGTAATGCTACCGAGCTTAGACACAGCAGAAGACATAGTGACGACAATATCTTCCTGTCTCTTCTTTTTCTGCCAGTCCCCCCACAGGGAATTGATATGGACAAGACGGCTCTCATTGAATCCTGTCTCAAACGCATAGCGGTTCTGTGGTGCTCCTGCACCGTCCATCCGCTTCTTCATCCAATCCTGAGAATACTCCGAGTATCGCTTTGCTTCATCGTCCATACTCTTTGCAGGACTCATAGCATACTCATTGTCGTATTCCTGCTTCATCTTCGCCGCAAGGAAATTGCCACGAAGTTTATCTGCGTAGGCGCGGAAGTATGGGTTAGCCGTATCATCCACAAAGCCGTATGCCTGTGCCGCATCAATCGTATTCAGCTTCTCAATATCTGCCGGAGTCTCAGCGTTAATCATACGCTGTGCGTTTTCCAATCCGATAGTATCAAGTTTCTGCTCGTGTGCGACACGCCAGCTATTGAACGCATTACTCAGCCTTGCCATGTTGCGACCCAAAGACATATCCGACCCCTGATAAAAAGCACGTTCAGGGCGTATGTCAGCGTACCGCCCTTGATATGTGGAGTCAGGCTGAGGCGTGAACTGTCTCGCCGTGCCTACTGCATTAGAGATATTTGAGGGCATCACTCATCCTCCTTTCACCCAAATAAGCTACTACGTGGGTTATCATACGGGTTCTGATAGTAGAAGTTGAATCGAGAGTAGTTCGACATATTGAACATCTGAGACCACCCCGACGTGTCATACGAGTATTTTGGCACTGCTGCCGTACCTACCGTATTCCCTTCTTTTCCTACGCCCGCATGGTTTCGCATCGTACTGATTTTCTCGTCTGCGATACGCCCCTGATAGTAGGCGGAAGCGATACCGAGAATCGTCCCGAACAGAGACGGCTTTTGCACATCCTGTATGCTTTGGATACTCTGTCGTGCGTTCAGCAAAGCCGCTTCTTTATTCAGGTCAATTTCATTCGACCGCTTCCTGTAGTTGTCTTTGATACTGAGAGTTGCACGGTTCGTGTCTGCTTCCGCAGCACGCTTCAAAAGGTCAGCCGTGCGACCGCCACCTTCCAATCCTTCATTGACAGCCGCCGCGACCTGAGACTCCATTCGTTTCCCTTGCAGCTTCGTCTTTTCCAGCTCAGAGACAGCCGCCTCAAATGCGTCCAATCTCGACTGTTCAAGATTTTGGAAGGAGTAATTCATAGCAGTCAGATAGTTTCGTGCCGTCTGCTGATTCATCTTTCCCTGTTCAATCAAGGCTTGATTCTGATTGTAAATGCTTGTCAGCTCAGACACGACAGAAAGGGTTGTCCCCATCTTCATCAGACTTCCCATCGGTTATACCCCCTTCGCTTTAGCCGCCCAGCTCCCTTCCCACAAGAATCCAATCAGAGAGACAGGAAGCGGCATATCTGATTCAAGCCACATTTCGTAGCTCGTGTTGAGACACTGCACGGGGACACGGAAACTTCCTGTATCCATTTGTGGTGTGTCTAATTTGGTCTTCCCCAGCCGACGTGCAGTCATACGGTAAGTGTACGTATGATCGTGACTTTTCACGTAAGCGATAAATCCGCCTGTGTCTGCGTAGTTCAGCTTCACTGTCCGTACCTGCAAGCGTCCGTTCGTAATCGCACGGATACTGCCGTTGTCTTCCTTCTGCCGTATGTAAATCGGGGAGAAGTCGATACGGAACGTATAAGGAACACCAATCGTAATAACCTCGTCTTCGTGGTCTCCGTTCAGGTAGAAGACACCCTCATTCTCCTGCACTTCCTCAGCGGAAAAATAACGATATGTGCCATCTTCCAGCACCACTGCAAAAGCACAGTTCGCATCTAAAGCCCACGGATAGTTCGACGGAATATCAATCTTCGTCCGCTCGTACACAGAGTCATATTCCTGTCCCTCCAAGAGCTTCTTGCAGTCCAAATAGACACGGTAAGGCTCGTCATCGTAGTCCTTCGTGTTATACGTGAACAGCATCTTTTCAAGAATGTGTCTGCCGCCACGGTTAATCAGGACGTACAGCGTGCTTTCGATAAAGCAAGCTCCGAAGACAGCCCCTCCCATATCCCAGCGACTCCACGACGCTTGTACGCGCTGCTCGTTTTGGAAGAGGTACTTGTAGACGTAGATATTGTCCGTGTCTCCATCAGACAGGAACAGCATGATATTCTCATTCGTAGACGGAATGATAGCGTACACGTCGTTCGGGATATACGAAGACACATGAGACGTGATTGCCTGTGCGTTCCTCATATCCGTTGCACTCTGCACGTAGTAGTATTCCATGATAGACGTGTATTCAGCCCGTGCAGACGGGAAGTACAGGTTCTTCCCGCACACTGTCGGTCTACATCCCGGAGACGCATTGAATCCTGTCGTATTCACAAGAGCCACGTTCTTCGGGGATAAGGTCGTGTCTGACCGTAGAATGAACTGCGTACTATCCGAGAAACAGTACAGTTCCTCATTGAACGGGATAGCGTAGTTCAGGATATTTATATTCGCTGTGGTCGTAGACACGTCAATCGGGTCTGTATCCTGCACGTCATTTGCCGTCGTCATCCAAAAATTGAAGTATTCAGCCGACTCCGACATAATGACATTCTCTCCCGCGAGGAATCCGAGACGGTTGCGATAGAAGAAAATATCGTTGATACCGTGTCCGATAAAAGACGGGACAGGGTTCGAGTCTTCATCACCTATCGCACGCTCTCCCCACTCCGCAGGGTGGAAGGTAAATGTGCCGTCTGATTCACGGACAAGGACATGAGGCATGGTCTCAGCATCTATCTCAATCGGGATACCGGGCTTCACTGTCTCCTTCCATATCTTGTCTTCTGCATCATACGTCACATAATAGCTCCCTGCCGTGCTCCCGTTCGGGTCTCCCGTGATACGGACAACGTACCCATCAGGAGCGGTTGCGGGAAGCAGAGAGAATTTCTGTACGGTACTCACCAATCCAATCATAGCCTGATTGTTGAAGCCATCCTGCGTTGCCACAGAAGTTGCACCTGCAATCCTCAGCCAGCAATCTCCCGTATCTACCGTGTACCCGTTGGAACGAGCAGAAGACGCAAGCTGATTTGCAATATAGTTCGTGTCTATCTGCGTCGTATGCGTTTGGCTTGAACCGTCAGGCGTAGTGAACGACGCTGCAAGGTTACCATTCACCCATATCTTATATGTGCGTCCATATTGCCCCTGCTTGACGTGTATCAATGCACCTTGTGTAGTAAACACGTCAGGCGACACAGTATCCGTCATTTCCGCCGTCACTTTTCGATTTGAGATAAATGTGTAGTCCGCAATCGTGATAATGCGTAAATCCTCACGCGGAGACGGAGTTTCCAAATATTCCCCGTCCGAGATCGTGACAGTCTTTTCGTTTCCTTCGAGGTCAAAGATACGAATGGTATTGTTGTAGAAGTACATGATATACCGCTCGTCCCTGTCACGACTCACAAAATGAACAAGCGGCTCTGCCGTCTCAGGAATAGAGACAGCCAAATTCGCAACAAAGCACGTGGGCGGTCTCTTCTGTAGTCCGCTCATTTCCGTCGAGAATCCGTTAATCTGCTCTGCCAGTTGCTCAGGCAGTCGAAGAATCGGAGGCTGTTGCGAAATGCCTGAAACGACGTTCTTGACGTTCTGTGAATAAAGCATGGTTATGTCCTTTCTAATACGTTCGCTATGCTCGTAAGCTGAAGCATATTGTAATTACCCATGCGTAAATCGTATTCCACAACATCTGCATGAGCATCGGCAAGCTGCATCTGTAAGTCCTGAGACACACTACCATCTGCCAAATACTGCATCTGATAATCCACAGCCGCTCTCAGAGCTATATAGTTACGAAACGTGTCCGGCAAGTCCTCAAAGTCCAATGCCACCGTGACCGTTCCCGTGACAGGCTTCTCAAATTTGTCTGTCTGATTTACCATATCATAAAGGTATCCGCCTCTCGACGAATACTGTCCGCCGTCATCCGACTCAAAACTTATGATTGTTTCATTCCATTTGATTTTCTTAGACCACACATCAGGCGTGAATGTGTACGCCCCTTTGTTGAAGTCCCAGCCTTTACGCTGTATGTTTCTGCTCGTAGACGTAAGCATACGCAAAGCGTTTGCTACATCAACATCTGCATCCTCGTCTAAAGTATTCACAGGGTCAGCACCAATAGACGACAAAATGATATTGACTGCTTCCAATTTTGTTGTAGCTAAAAGCAAAATGCCTCACCCTTTCTGAAATAAATAGAAAAGGAGCGGTCAGAGACCGCCCCTCTATCTATCTGCCGATAATTAGCCGTTGCCGTTACCGCTCTCAGTAGAGCCACTACCGCTCTCAGTAGAGCCACTACCGCTCTCCGAAGAGCCGCTTTCCGTAGAGCCACTGCCAGCCGCACTCGCGGACTCGACAATACCCATGAAAGCACTCTCAGGACGCAGACCGCCCATACCGACAGCCATCTTAGCGATAATCTGGTCTGCCTGATATTCGATACGACGACCGCTCTCCATCGAGAGGTTCTTCAGGCGCAGTACGCCCGCCGCCGTCTTGTGGCAAATGATAATCGGGTGCTTGTCTGCATACGCAGTCGGGAACTTATGACCGTCGCCGTACAGAGCGTGCGTCGGGTCAGAGCCGCCACGAGTGATATGCGGGCACTCCAAAATGTCAAAGCCAGCGAGACGAATCACGTTGCCTTCAAGAATCGTGCCGGACGCGCCGTAGTCACGGTTCAGGAAGTCAAGTGCCGACGCAAGAGCCGAATGGAAGTCAGGGTCAAGGAACGCATAACGCTCGTTCGCCGGAACGTAGTTCTTGCTCATCTTGCTCTTGGCTTCCAAGAGAATCTGATAGATCGCGAGACCCGTCTGCTTGTTGATACCGACCGTCGCATTATCAGCCGTGACCGTAATGACACCACCGACACCGTTGCCGGATACGTTCGGCGTATCGTTCAGGGCTTCCTTCGCCAGCTCCGCAAGAACGGAAGCATCATACGAAATAGCAAGGGCGTTGCCAAGCTCCTTCGCATACGGGGAACGGAAGTCATAGTGAGCGATAAACTCATCAAGGTCGAAAATCAGGCAGTCCGACGTGAGCAGACCGTCAATCTTGATGATACGCTCGCCCTGCTGAATGTTCTCACGAATGTCGTCAAGGCTCTGCCCGGACTTCAGGTAGTGAGCGGTCGTGCGACCGAAGACAGGGAACTGAGCAGACTTACCGCTCGAAATAGTGCGCTCCATGATACGACCGTTCGTTACGGAGGTCTGCTGAAACGCGGTCAGGGTCTCACCCGAGAACACCTTCAGTGCAAGTGCAAGCTGGTCTTCGACCGTAGTGGTAACACCACCGATTGCCATAGGGGTTGCGATAGTTACGTTAGCCATGTGTTATCAATCTCCTTCCTCTTAGAAAAACGTCGCATTTTTGATTCTGCGAATTACATTACGGGTAAACTCCGGGTCTTGCTGATAACGGGGGTCTGACATATCCTTCGTCATTTCAGCTACCGACGTGTACCCTGCGGCTGCCCCTGCCGTCTGACGATTAGCCATAATGGTAGGGTTAGACGTGCCGTATGCCTTTACCATCTGAGCTTTGATACCCTCAATCGCAAGCTGAATCTGAGGGAGACTGCCCGTTTGGATAGCGGCATTAAAGCCGTCAATAACATTCTTCGGCTGAGACGACATGAAGACACGAAGTTGCTCAAACTCCTTGTCACCACCCGCAAAGCCTTTGACGGTAGCGACAAAGCGTTCTGTCTTTGCGTTCAGCCCGTCAATATAAGCGTCCACGACAGACTTAGGATAGCCAGCCTTTTCGAGTGCTTTCATGCTCTCGTCAGACAGCTCCCCCTTCTCGTCATACTCTTTCGCAAGCGCATCGAAGTCTACGCCTTTCGTGGCAAGGTCAGCCTTTACATCCTTCTCGGTCTGTTGCTGCTGCTCCCATTCCTTCTGCACTTCCTCCTGAGTCTGCTGTTCAGGCTTGTCTTCCGTCTGCTGCTTCTCCTTGTCTGCATCAGGGTCAGCCATCGGGTCTACTGTGTGGACTTCCGCCCTCATCGTCCCCTCCGCTTTGGAGACAGTGACTTCGGGCGTTACTACCTTGTTCTGTTCAGTCGCGTTCTGCTGTTCCGCGCCTTGTGCTACTTTGTTGTCATCCATTGTTTACTTTCCCTCCTATTGCTGCATAGCTCCCCGCACTACGTCAGGGGCGACATTCTGTGCCATCTGAGCCGCCATAAGTTGCTGCTGCTCTTGCTGCATTTCCTCATCCGACTTCACGACAGCCGCCGCGTCGATACCAAGCGACGTTGCAATCTGTCTTAGAATCTCGGCTTGCTTCACGCTCGACTGGTAGGCTTCAGGGAATACCTGAGCATAACGAATGAACGTATCCAGTTTCGTCAGATCGTGACCGCGACCGAGGGCTTCAATGCCTGTCGTAATGACGGGTTCTACTCCCTGCGCTCCCTGCGGTAAATCAGGAATAGCCCCTTCCATTGTCATCTGCGTCATAAAGCGACGGACAAGCGGAAGCTGAAATTCAAATGACAGGATAGAGTAAATAGAGCCTACCGTGTCTTCAAGCTCATTTGCCACGTAGCGAATCTCTTCCGCCGTGACACGCTCTGCGTTCCGCTGGACAGCAGAATTGAGCAGGAACGCATAAGACAAGCGGCTCTCAATCTCCCTTATGGCGTTCTCCGTAATCTGCAAGTCACTCGTCTTGTCCACTTGGAGAATCTGAATATCCTCTACACGTCCTTTGATAAAGTCGCCGGACTTTGCTTTCGAGAGGTCAGAAACACGTGTGACTGCGTTCGGATTGACGAGATACAGGATATTGGATGCAACCGCCGCTACCTCTGCGACGGACTTAGACAGAGCTTCCAGCACCTTCAAATCCCCAAGATATTCGTCCACAAAGGAACGCCCGTAGCTCTCTCCGTCCATCTTACGGAGTCTCAGCGGAATCCACGGGGTCTTATCAATCGGGTAGGTCTGTTCGCTCCCTTCGATAATCTTCCCTTCAAGCTCTTGGTAGGACTTGTAGACACCTTCTTCCAAGTACGTATGCGTGTAAATGTCATACGCCTTGTCTGCATCCACGCTCTGCTGGTCTATGCACCTTTGGGCGACTTCAGGAAGTGCCGCAAACGCCAGCGTCTCCTTTGCAATAATCTCAATGACGTTGCCTATCCCGTCTCGCTGTATGACATACGAATTGAGACGATAGAGCCTCATACCCCCCTCGTGGGGCGGCAGGAACAAGAGGACGTTTCCAGCAATAATAAGCTGAAGCAGTGCCTCATTCACCGAGACACGGAGTTGATGTGACTCCATGTAGGCGACAATCCTACGCTCAATCTTGTTCAGGGCGGCTTCCCACTCCTGCTGTGTCTCAGGATCGTCGCTCATAGCGTTCTTTACCTCGTCACCAAGAGACAACCGAAAGAAAGGAGCGTTCGGCGGGAACAAGGCAAGCATCAGCTTTGCCGTCAAATTGTTCACGCCACGTGCTCCAATGCTCTGATAGGGCGTTTCGTAATTCGTAGAGGACGAATCGCTCTCTTTCGGAAACGCCATAGGTATCGTGTACTTCGCACACTTTTCGGCTCTGTCGGTATACGCCCGACGCTCCCCTTCGAGCTTCTGATACCGTGTCTTTGCCGTTTGCGTATTGTGGTCGAAAAGGTTTACGGTACTCATCAGATATTCAGCCCCGTTCCTCCGCCTTGATTATTCGTAGACAACGGATTGACAAGCAGTCCGCTCTTTCCTCTACGCTTCTTCTTGACGGAAGTATCTTCCGGCGTTTCTTTCTGTGCGCTATCAGCCGCAGGAGCGGCGGCTGCTTGCGGTGCTTGTACGATAGTCCGCGTCTCCGTATGTCTTTCGCCACCACCACCAAACAGGCTCGACACAAAACTTGCTACTGCACCCATACCTTATGCACCCCCCTTATAAAGTGATTCAGAAGGAACAAGCAGAGAAGACACGCCACCGCTGCCCTTCTTTTTTGTATCTGCTCCCATGACAGGGCTGTTCGGAGTTGCGCTGGACGTAGACGAGACAAGCTGCTGTGCCGTAATCGTCGGTTGCATTTCCTGAGCCTGTGGTATGTCAGGGGAAAAGATAGTCTTGAAAATCTTGCCAACAAATCCCAATTTACTCATCCTCCCTTGTTGAAATAGCATCGAGGCGGTCAATCACATATTGAACGCCCCGCATGAATCCTATAGAGGTCGCAGGTTCAAACTCTTCCTTCACGCATATTTCCAGTAGGAAGCGGGTATCATAGACCTCTTTCAGATACTTCACAATCTCCTTGTCCACGAAAGGAATCAAGCTCTCGTCTCTAAGCACGCTGCCCGCCTCCCTTCCGTATCTTCACACACGTCGGAGTAGTCATCAGGAATCCGTCTTTCTTATAGCCGTTCATCACCATAGCTGAATTGTTCATGAAGATACTGCCAGCGGCGATAACGTCCACGTCGTATTCTTCAGCAAGACGGTTCAATTCCTTCAGTGCCTCCCGCTGGAATCCGGGCTTCTTTGTGACAGACAGCACGAAGTTTTCCATCAGGACACGGGCATCAGACCACCACCATGCACCTACGTCGAAGACAAGGATACCCATAAATCTGCCGTTCTCCGTAAAGACAACAACCTGCCCCTCAGCGGACATTGTGAGCAAGTTCCGCATTACAGGAGCAGGTTGACCGTACACAGTTATTGGAGTTCCGTCTTTCTCCCGATACTCCGCCATAGTCTTTACGACAATAGACAGCTCGTCTTGTGTCAACGGGCGGCGGGCGGTTTCCATAAGATAACCTCTCCTTTGTCCCTGTCGTAATCAGACGCACGCAGGATACGGGCGCAACGGGCATTTGCCAAAGCCTCAGCCTCAGACAAGCCCTTCTTCTTGTATGCGGAGACAACCGTATTCCAAGAGCAATCAGCGTCCAACAGTTTCTCTGCCGTGACCTTACCGACACCGGGGCAACCGCTGTAGCCGTCTGTCGGGTCTCCCATAAGGGCTTGTAAGAGGAAATGCTTGTCTGCTTCCTCTTCCGTCACATCTGCAAACTCGTCGCGGATAAAGTCGTACTGCCAGCCGGGGATACACTTCATATCCTTGTCTCCGCTGATAATCAGTGTCTCATGCGGCTTCTTGGTGGCAAGAATCCCGATCACGTCATCTGCCTCCAAGTTGTCCATCGACAGCCAAGCATACTGCTTCCGTATCCATTCCAGCAAAGCCTTGTAGCATACAGGCTTCCGCCGTCCCTGTCGGTTCGCTTTGTACGTCGGCATGACCTTCTTGCGGAAGTAGTCTTTATCCGAGAAACAAAAGACAACCTCAAAATCCACGTCTTTCTGCATAAGCTCCAAAGCGCGGTCAATGGCAGAATCCACCATATCCACAAAGACAGCTCGTGCCTCTGAGATATTGCAGTGCAGCGTCCAAATGTCGTCGCCCCACTCAATCTCATGCTCCGCTGAAGAGCAAGCGATAAAGGCGAACATATCTGCATCAATCAGAATCTTTATCATCTTCATGCTGCTCACCACTTTCAGGCGTATTCAAGCTGTACCATGCAACACTCGCGAACTCTTTACCACAGGAAGCACATTTAATGCGAATCTTATCATCCGCTCCTTCAGGCTCCCGCATCAACACAAACTCTTCCCCACCGCACTCACAAATAGCTTTATACAACATTGTCAATCGTCCTTTCTTTGATATAACCCACAACGACAGGCTTTCTTCTCTCTCATATAACGACAAGGGCAAACGGTATCCTCCGTCTGAATCGGCATACACGGGCAGTAAGGTCGCCCGTACTTCATGACGTTCGCAAGCAATCTGCCTTGCACAAGAGTGACACGCTCTTCGTCACTGTTCACTTTCATCCCGTATTTCTCAGCAATCTCAGCATTACGGGTATACGGCTCAGGCATCAATAATCACCTGCCCGTCCTTCATGTACGCCACGATATTTCCCATAGAATCATGAATCGTGCAGTCCGCTCCCGTGCCGTATGCTGCATCGTCCTCAATCCACCGCCTCACCTGAAGCCAAGACGAGAACACGATCATCAACGGCGGAGTCATCACGGTACTGTCACGAAAACAAACGAATTTCGCAGGGTGTCGTGTCGTCCGAAAATCACATACGGGTATCACGTTTCGTCCCCCTCCTTTTCACTTCTTCCGCGTCGGGAACAATCCGCCCATTCTTCAGCTCCGTATAGTGTCCGCAAGAACACTGAATCCCCACCGCCGAATAAGCACATCCATCCGCCAGCGGTCGCCCACAGTGCGGGCATTTGATTCTCTTGTCTGTCATCTGCTTATCTCTCCTATCAGTGGCAATCAGCCCACGTTTTTCCAATCTTCCCGTCCGTATCAAGCTGGACACGGAAGCCTAAAGCAACCTGCGTGTCTCTCATAGCCGCCTGTGCTTCCTTCACGAAGTCTTCAGCTATCTTCTGAGTACGACAAGCCGCCTGAATCTCATCGTGAATCCAAGCCATATAGACAAAGTCCTTGTCCCATCCGTGCTCATATCCACGTTCCAGCATCCGTTCCTCTGTCCGGCATATCCACCATTTACACACGACAGCTCCCGCAGACTGCAAGAGCAAGTTCAGTGCGCTGTGCGGACTCCGAACATACAGCAAGCGTCCATCCAAGCCTCTCAGATAGTGCCGCTTCCAGCGTATGACACGTCCATGCTCCGTCTCGACAATGCTGTTCTGCACTGCTTCACGGAGGCTTTTGATTGCAGGGGTAGCGGACAGAAACTTTCGCTTGATACGCTTCCCGTCCGTCGCGTCACCGCCTATGAGTTTGCCAATCTTCGCGTCTCCTGCACCATACAGGAATCCGTAAATGAATCGCTTTGCATCGTTGCGCGTCGGGAGTCCTGCCGCCTCCTGATTCTTCGTGTGTATGTCACCGTTCAGAATCGTTTCAGCATACTCCCCGTTGTCATACGGGTGCATATAGTGAGCGAGACAACGAAGTTCCAATCCGCTTGCATCTACACCTACCTCGTACCAATCGCCAGCCGTGAAGAGTGCACGACACTCTTTACCATACGGTGAGCCGACAGCAGGGACTTGTGCGACGTTCGGCTTTGCGTGTGCTGCACGCCCTGAGACACAACCGTTGGTAATCACTCTACCGTGCATACGGTTGTCTCTCCTGTCGTACTCTTTCAGCCACGCATTGTTCCCGTCCGCAAGCTGCCCGAGACGTTTGGCAAGCATCAAGGACTCAGCAAGGGCGGCGGATAGTGTCTTCACTTCCTCCGGCGCATCCTCGTCCTTTTGAATGTAGTTGAAGGTCTCTTCATCAATCTTCAAGCGATACTCACCGAGATCAGGATTATTTGCATCATCGGGAATATCGTACAGGTCAGGTTCAGCCGGACTGTACCCGTGGACAGAGCGAATCAGATACTCAATCTGTTTACGGGAATGAGGATTGAAAGCCTTGAATCGCTGAATCGGAACGCCCTTCTTGTACCCCAGCGTCTTATTGTCCCTCTTCGGGATAAAGACTTTATCAGGGATAGGAGGTACATCCTGTCTCAGCTTGTCATCAATGATTGCTGACTTCGCCCGCAGTTCCGCTTCCAGTTTCTCTGCCGCGTTCACGTCAAATGGAAAACCGTTGCGCTCCTGTCGTGCCATCAGCCATGCGACACGGTGCTCCAAGTCAATCGCCTTTTCGCTGTACTCAGCTTTCTGCATCTTCGCAAGGAGTACCATCGTTACCTTTACGTCCTGCTTGTTATACTCCAACATTTCAGGAGTATAGGAATCCCACGCTTCCTCTTGTTTCCCGTAGTCGCCCTTGTGTTCTCCCAGCCGATAACCCCAAGCCTCTAAGGTATTAGACTTATAGAGCTTTCCGGGTAACGTACCTTTTTTCATGTATCCGAGGTCAAGCGTCTCAATGTTCGAGTAAATCAGCCGAGCCAAGACAAGCGTATCCCGCACTCTGCCCTCATCCTCCCGCGTCAGTCTGAACCACGGGAAGAGCTTTTCGAGGGCGGGAATATCATAGTTTATGATATTGTGTCCGCATATCTGCCCGCCTTGCTGTAAGTGAGACAGAAGACGACGCACGCCATCTTCCGCGTGCTCAGGATCATACGCTTGTATCTCCCCTGTCTCTGTGTCTCCAATGGATATGCAATAGAGCTTTGAGACGGTTGACAGCAAACCGTCAGTCTCAATATCGAAAACAAGCATCTTTCTTTCCCCCTTAGCTGTAATACCTCCGCGCTGCCTCTGCTTTTCGTGCATCAGAGAAATTTGAAATTCGTTTCAGATACCCGATAATCCGCGTCCCATAGTCCACATTATGACTGCCGCACTTGATACAATGCGTCTCCGTCTGTGGATTGATATAGCCGCAGTCATCACAAATGGTGCATTTCACGTTGGTCGTCCAATAGGGAACGCCAGCTTTCCTGCACGCATCAAATAGTTTCTTTGCGTTCGCCTCTGTCAAGAGCTGTTCCAAGTTGATATGCAGAGCCGAGCCGCCGTCCAAGTTGTCTGTAATCTCGTGTCCGTACAGAGCAATCTTGTCAAGGATAGTCAATCCTGTGTCTTCGACAGCGTAAAGATAACTATTATAGCAATCACGGTTGACAATATATCCGTCCTCCTTATCCCATTTGGCGTTCTTCACACCTAAGTTCTCCGCAGGGACAAACTCAGTATTGAAGCGGACACCATATTTCTTCAGGGCGTTCTTGTTGGACTGCTTGAACATCGACAGCAAATCCTTCAGGAACGTCTTGTATGCTCCGTTATCTGTAATGACGTACCGCAGGAACTCAGCCGCCTCAACGACACCATTCAGCCCCAGCGTGAGAAACTGCTTGTCAAGAGACATAAGCCCTGCCGTGTAGACAGGAAGCAAGCCCATTTCCACGTACTTCTGATAGACTGCCCGCGTCGCCAGCAGGTACTTTTGCGTGTCGTCAATGAAGCTCTGCAAGTATCCCTTCCAGTCCCGACTGCCGAGACGAAAAGCGTCCTGTACGATACGGTTGATATTCAGGGTAATCACCTGCGTAGAGCCTGTGACGAGACCGCACGCTCCCAGCGTATAGGAGAATGTGTTGTCGGCAAGCTCGTTCCGCAACCGACAGCACGACGCAAGACTATCCACGGAGTCAGACATATAGACAAAGAAGGAGTGTCCCATGCTCATCTGCTTTGCACAGTAGTCCTTAAAGGCTTCATCGACAAAGCCAAGCTCATCTGTCAGTAGGGAAGCCGTCACGACGGGGAACGTCAGAAGCTCTTTCTGCCGCTCTTTCCTGAACCATTCCATGAACCATTCCTGAAGCTCCATGAGGCTTTCAAAGTCTACCTGCGTCCCATCGGGATAGTAGAAGCCGCCGAACATTTCCTTCATGTAGGGCTTATCGAAGACAGAAATATTCCAAAAGACGCTCTGATCGCCACGGGCGGAAGCGGGCTGGTTCAATGCGTAGACCACGCCCTGCATTTCCTGTTTGACGACCTGCGGATAGGTGGCAAGATAATTCCTGCCATACTGCTTCCGAGCGAAGTAATCAAAGTAATGCAAGAACTCAACCGTCGCCACTGCTCCGGCAAAGTTCGACGCTACCTGATAGACAAGGTTGACGAATGACCCGCAGAAAGACTGCAAGTTCTTCGGTGCTCCCGAGACTCCGCCTATGCACTTCGTCCCCTCCAAGAGAAACGGATAGAGGCTGATAGAGGCGCAGTACGGTTTCAGACTTGTCTCATCATGAACGTAAATATAGTGGTGTTCAATATCAGACACGTAGTCCTGAGCAGCTTCACGTCCAAACATCTTCTCTAACTGCTCACAGACAAACTTCCGATTGAGCTGTATAGTCAACGGCTTGTAGAGTTCAGCTTCCATCGTCGCCAGCGTCCGTTGCGTGACGTTCGCGTTCGCATCCACTTGACTCCCGCTTGCCGCGTTCTGTGCGTGAACAAAACTTTTGATAAAGTCTGCCCGGTCTTGTATCTGAGAGTCGGACAATTTAATCATGAGAATCCCTCCTGAAGTCGTTTGTTATATCCACCCGCACGGGCAGTATATCTATGAGTTCATATCTCTTGGTACAGAAAAGGTAGTCAATTCGATAAAAGCGTTGATTGGACGTGGGACACATCAACCCGCCCTTCTCTTGCTGGTAGCTGCCTGTCTTCAGCCAAGACAAACGGGACTCATAGACAAGACGCTCGTGCAGAGCATCATCATCTGAGCCGCTGTAGAGACAAACAGGAGCAATCAAAGACAGGGAGTTTATAACCGCAATCAATTCCTCCACCGTGAGACCGTTCGTCGTCCCTCCCATGAGCAGGATAGCATTTGCTCCTTTGTCTATCTGCTCTTGTGCATACTGTCCCATATCCCGCAAGGAAATTCTCTTGCAGTCCTCCCACAGCTCCGGGCTGTGACACCCTTTGCATCGGGACTGACAGTTTCCAAACGTAAAGAAGACAGCAATATGGTCGGGTACTTCCGTAAGAGTTACCCCTTTATCAGCTATCGGCATTAGAATTGACACGTCTCTTCCTCCTTCGGTGCTTTAATTTCAAGAGCATCCACATCCTCTATGCGGTTCGTGCTCTTGTCGAATCGAACATAATCCGCGATACCTGTAGCCCCCGTGAAGCGGCACTTCAGGACACGGATTTTCAAGGTATTTTTTAGGCTTTCATCATCCGCCTGTTGATTTCGTTCTAAGGCAATTATCGTGTCCGGCAGTTGCTTCAAACTGCCTGACCCACGAAGGTCGTCAAGGCTTATCGTCCCGCCACTCTCAAAGGGCTGTGACTTTGTGTCTGTCTTTCGCAGGTGAGACACGATCACGAGTCCTGCCCCTGTCTCTTCGACAAGGGAACGGAGTTGCGTCATCAGGTGGTCGATTGCCTTTCTTTCGTCGCCGTCCCGCTCTCCTAAAGCGGATACCGCAATCGAGATATGGTCGAATATCACGAAGTCGCACTCTTCCGAGACAATCAAATAGCGTATCTTTTCGAGTAGGCTTGTCCCTTCAATGCTCCCAAAGTGGTCGTACAGCACAAACCGTCCGTCTCCAAATACTTCTTTATAGTGTTCTCTCGCTTGTTTCTTCGTCTCTTCGTTCCACGATAGGTGCAGCGGTCTCTTCATGTGGATAGACAGAATATCCCGCAGCGTTTTCTTCGGGCTTTCTTCCAGCATCACCATCCCCACTTTCAAATGCTCCTGCATCTTCAAGTGATAGGCGATTTCCCGTGCCGTCGTGCTTTTACCTATGCCTGAGCCAGCGGTCAGCAACAGCATTTCCCCTTTGCGTATCCCATGCGTCATACGGGTAAGGTTCTCAGCCCACGGAAACGGATACGACACAATGTCTGCTTCCTTCGCAAACAAAGCATCCTCCATGTCCGCTGCATTGATTATCCCATCAGGGCGATATTCTTCAGCCCGCCATATCGCATTGACAATCGCATCCGTCTCACCGTTCAATAAGCACTCGTTCGGGTCTTTGTATGGGAGAGTCGCTACCTTCAAGCGGTGGGGCGGCAGTATCCCGCCTACCTTCTCTACTGCGTCTCTACCCGGTTCATCCATATCGAACATCACGATAACTTCCTCAAACTGCAAGAGCCAAGACAAGTTCTTCTTGAAACAAGCAGGAGCGGAAGTCACGCCGTTTGGTATGGATACGACAGGGTATTTATTGCCCTGCACTTGGCTCACCGTCAGGCAGTCAATTTCCCCTTCCGTGACGACAAGTTTCCTGCCGCCTGTGAAAAGGTGCTGCCCGAAAAAGATAGGCGCGGACACGCCACAAACAGAGAAATGCTTGTCCCGCGTCCGCGTCTTCTGAAATACAAGGGTCTTCTTCGAGTCATAATAAGGAGCTACTTGAACCGTCTCACCGCGTACAGTCGCAATCCCGTACCCGTACTTCCTGCACGTCTCCTGCGTAAGACGGCGCGACGGTATGTCTTTGATATGTACGTCCTCAATCAGCCCTGCTGGTGTCTTTGGGCGTGTCTTTGCCACAGGAGTTTCGCCGTCACGCGGGCGGCTTGTTTGGCAGGAGAAACAATAGGTGTGGTCTGCGTAGACGCATAAAGCATCATGACTTCCGCAGTCAGGACAAGGCAAGTGAGCTTGAATAACTTCACCTTCATCGGCTATATACATCGTCGGATACCTCCAATCCGAGCCTTTCCGATAATCCCCGCAAAGCGAATCGCTGTGCGTCCGTCAGGTCTCTCGACGTGACAAGGACATAAATGTTACGATCAGCTCCGGGCAGTTCCATGTTGGCAAACTGGTCGAATGGTATGCCCTCTTCCAGTTCCCCGTCAGTGCGTAGGACGTAATGAAAGCCTAAGTTCAGAAGCCCTGCACGTTTCGCTTTCGTGGTGAGTGCATCAATGTCCAACCGCTCTGCCTTTGGGCGAAAGCACAGCTTTATGCCATCAGTCGCCTCCCGTTTCAGAAACTTAACCATGCTTCCCCCTCCCTTCTCCTATGATTTTTGTGTTGATTTCAGACGCAATCCTTCAATGCTCCGTGGCTTTTCCTTGAACCACGCTGAAGGAATGAGACGACGCGCATACTTGAATCCGTACTTCTCACACCAATCCGCGTATGTCGTCTTTGAGCCTTTGTAGAGGCGGTTGGCGGTGTTTGAGAAGACAAAGCGTATATCCAAATGCGGATACTGCTTCTTGATTAGAAGGTGCTTTTTTCTGTCGTCTGCCTCAAACAAGCCTTTTGCCTCAATGATAATCCCGTTCCGCAGTACGAAGTCGGGCGTATAAGTGTGCTCTGATTCAGGAATAACATAAGACAGGACGTATGCTTCATAAGACACAGGCTCAATATGCTGTATCTCTTCCGCTATCCTGTCTTCCAGTCCACTCCTATGACCGTGAGTGCGCTTATATGTGTACCGTCCGCCTCGCAGATACGACGGCATTAGAAGTCACCGTTCGTCTCTTCCTCATCGGGCGGGAAGGACGTATCTTCCGGCATAGCAAAGCCCTCTTCGTCCTTGTCAAAGCCGAAGGACTCAGCCGAGCCGCCAGCCTCCACGAGTTTATGAAGCTGAACTGCCCGCAGACGCAAAGAAACGCCATGAATCTTGTTGCTCATATAGAACGGGACAAGCTCATAGGCGACTTTGACAAGGCTCTCGTTGCCGATTTCCTTGATACGGTCGGACACGTTCTGCTGCATCGAGTCGAAGACAGGGATATGATTCTGAATCACTTCGCCGCGCTTCGTCTTGATTTCCGCGTTTGCCGTGAACTTGAAGTATTCCTCGTCTTGGTACACCTTGATACCGTTAGACCAATCAGCGGCGGTCTTCTTCCCTTTCATTTCAGGCGAGGATTTGAACTTCTCCCACTCTGCTGCAATCTTCTCTTCGAGTGCCGCCTTGTCAGCCTCTTTGAGCTTCAGCATCAGAGAATATTTGCCTGTGTCTTTCTCCAAGATAACTTCCGTGGACTTGGTGTGTGCGAAAAGCACAGAGCCGATAGGCGTTACGCCCCGATAGTTCGTCGATTTTGCCATTTTACATTCCTCCCATATTAAATTCTTGGATTGATTTTCTTACCCTGCAAGGCTTCTTTCAGCCAGCTTCCATACCGAAGGAGCTTGTCGAGTTCCTTCAGCGGGTCGTCCTTCTTGCCGATACGACAAGCATACTTAATGACATTTCCCCGCAGGAAGCCGCAGAACTCTTCTTTGCTCATGTGTGCTTGCATCAGCTCTATAGGCTGTACGTCTCCCTGATAGTGCTGATCGTGATACAGGTCGTCCTTGTCTACATAATGAATGATTTCGGGATTGTCCCCTTCACCATGCCAGCAGGTGTCGCAGCCTTTATCTTCCTCGTCAGCGTAATGCGCGCAAGACACACATTTCATGGGGTCTTTCCCATAGGACTGTATCATTTGCCTTTCCTCCCTGTGCGCCCTGTACTCCCAAAGCCTTTATGCTTGGTGGGCGGCAGTTTCACCTTTGCACCCGCTTCGACCATTTCCACATCTTCATCCTTTTCAATAAGGATTTGAGCGATACGGTCTCCCTTCGTAATTTTCTGATACTGGCGGGCGTTGTTCTCCAACAGGAGCATGATTTCGCCGTGATAGTCACTGTCGATAATCCCCGTCCCGTTCGCCAGCCTGAGCTTTGTATTCAGTCCTGTCGAACTCCGAAGGAAAATCTTGCCGTGGTATCCTTGCGGAATTTCCAGTGCAATACCCGTGTGTACGACAGCAGCCTTGTCGCTCGTGTTGGTGTTCAAAACGACAACATCTTCATTCGCACACAGGTCAAAGCCGACTGCTCCTTCTGTCTTCCGCTCAGGAAGTACAGCGTCCGGGGTCAGCTTGTGTACCTTTACAGTCACCATGTGTCTTCACCCCCTTTCAGGTTTCTTTCAGAAAGGAACGGTCATCGTTTGGATTTCCGTTTGCTCTTCCTTTCATTCTCGTGCGTCAATTAGCCGTTTCTCTTTTCGTGCGTCAATTAGAGTTTTCCCTTGACTGGCGCGGGTTTGCCCATGAGAGGGGTAGCCGCGCCTTGTGTATACTTTACTTGGATGTGAGACAGAGAAAAGAATACGGCTATAGGTACTTATTTTGAAACTGAGAAAGAGTATCTATAGTTTCACTTTCAGTTTCACTTATAGTTTCTCTTTCTTCTCTTCCTTCATTCTCGTGCGTCAATTAGCCGTTTCTCTTTTCGTGCGTCAATTAGCTCAGGCAAAGCAATAATCGCTCTTCAAGACGTTTTCAATGTCCAAATGCCCGAAAGTAGGCTTCTCCGGCAGTTCTTCATTCTCAGGGATTGCATACTGCACATCAGACAGGAAGTCTCCGAGAGCGTCTGCCTCGCCTCCGTACAGGTCAACGAACGCTTCCCTGATCGTGGTGAAAAGTGTCCCCGCGTTGGCAAGGTCGGTGGAAAAAGAATCATGAATCATTTCAAAGTTCTTCAAGCCCTTATGGAGACACGCACGGATAACTGCCCTCATGTGGCAAGCGTCCCGCGAGTGGATAAAGTTCGGAGAGATACCCTGCTCTTGGAGACGGTTCGCCACCGTGCCTTTATCCTGCATATAGTAAATACGCATCATACGGCCTGCGATACGGAGATTGATGATTTTCTGCTCATGCTCCATATAAGACTGCTGCACAGGGAGTCCGTCAGGGGTCGTCCATGTGACAACATTTCCGTCTCTGCAAATGAGTTTTGCCAGCTTTTGTAGATATGCCATGCCCTCCACAGCCTTGACTACCGTGCCTTTTACTGCGTCCCATATCAGCTTTGCCATATAGACAGCCGCTTGGGTCATGTTTGTCGTAAAGGGCGTGTCGTCGGGGTGGTCAGCATTGAACGGCTTCATAATGTCATTGATGAGATTTTCCTTGAAGCCATACTGCCCGCTCCCGTATGCCAAAGTCATGACAGACCGCTTGCAGACTTTCCGCGTGATACCGTCTTTCCCGAACTTGACACGATTGAACGTGACCCACGCTTGGGCAAGACTGCGTGTCCCGTACTTTATTCGAGCGTTTCCTTCCGTATCCGTAATGACTTTGCCCGTTTTCTTGTCGGTCTTCTCTTCGTCGGGCGTTCCGCTGCCCGCGTCTTTAATGAGGACTTCGTTGACTTTTTCAGCAACGATGGAGTAAATGTCCTCGACCTTGCCGGAGGGCGTAAGGTTCACGGCGTGTCCGCCTATCTCGTCCCGAAGGATTGCCGAGAAGTGCTGCAAGCCTGAACAAGTGCCGTCAAACGCTATGGGAATGTGACACTTGAAGCCGACGCAGGTATTATGCTCCGCTTGGTACTTGGTGAGCCGCGCCCATTCGAGACAAAACGCGAGAAATTCCAGCGGATAATCATTTTCAGACACTTCATGCCACCACCGATACCCGAGCGGGTCGCGTGCCGAGTTCTTAATGTTCTCTTCATTGGATTTTACCCATGCGACACGCTCTGCAAATGTCACCTTGTCTACGCCCGCGCAGTTCGCTCCATGAATGGCAAGCCACTTCCAAGCGTCCGCATCTTGTACCGGGTCGGGGTCTGCAAATTCGAGCAGGGCTTTTTGCAGGTCGTCGCCTTGCGGGTGGATCGCGGTCGGGATAGGGTACAGCCTCCCCCTATAATCCATATTCCACGGAAAATAAATTTTGTCGTATTGCTCGAACTTCCGAGCCGCTGCCAGCGTCATTTGAGCGCGGAGGGCTTTTGTCTTGCGGGCGGCTTCCCGCTTGATGATGTTGACGGCTTGGCGTTTGTGTGCCTTTAGCTCTTCCGGCGTGGCGGTCTCAGGCAAGCGCGGCAGGGTCTCTAATGGTTCAGTCCGAGGAAGTCCCCCGAGGTCGCCCCCCGCGTTCATAATGTCCCCAGCTATGGAAAGCAGGGTCTTGTTGATTCTGAAGGGGGTCTCTTGTATCCCGTTCAAAGCCTCGAAGATGAGAGACAGGTCAACCGTCGCCAGCTTCCTTTTATACGACGACATAAAGCGATTATGCCCGCCCCCGTGCAGTCTCAGGAGTGACGTATATTGCCGAAGTGCTCCATAGTATCCGCCTTTATATGGACTTGTCCACGGTTGCGGCGGTATGATAGTTGGTATAAACTTATGAGCATTTTCGAGCAGGGCGGCGTTGTTCTGCTCCCACGTCTTTTCCAGCCAATCAGACGCGGAGATTGTGACAAGCCCGCTTGCCTCGTCCGGGGAGAGAATGAAAAGCCCGCTGACCTCTACAACGGATTTTATAAAAGCCGCTCCAAGCTGCACCTTTGAGGCAGTGTCAGCGCGGAAGGGTTCAACGCCTGTCTTTTGCATGGTGTGTATCAGATATACACGGCGGTAGCTTTCCCAAATTCTTTTTGCAAGCCCCGCTTCCATGTTCTTTCGCAGCGTGTCCACGGATAAGCCTTTAATGCTTGCGTCCACGTCTCCGGCTTCCCGTGCATATTTTTCTATGCTTGCCTCATCCGTGATCGTGCGTCCGATTTTGGCGGCGGCTTTGCTTAGGCTGAACTGTCCCGACGTATCAAGGACAGCAGAAAGACAGGTGGAAAGCGTCGCGAGGGTGCAAGCGTCCACGAAGTTCTCTTTTGATTCTTTCGACGGGTAAGCCGTCAAGAGTTTCTGAAGGAATGGAACGTAAGACGGGACAACACCTTTTTTCTTTTCGGTCGCACGGTCTACGACAGAAGCGACAGCGGCGCGGCAGGTATCCCAAGCGTGCCGGATGATTTTCTTTCCCGTGGTCGTCGCGTCGAGTTCACCATCTGCAAGAGCCTTGTTTATGGTCTTTTGCAGCATTTCGCGGGCGGCTTCCTGTGCTTCCTGCTCTATGCGTAATTGCTCTGCGTACAGGTCTCCGTACTTCTCAAAAAGGTTGATTTCGCTTGACATTAAAAGCCCTCCTTTAATCTTGGAACGCCTGAAAAAAGGCGCAATTTAAGAGAGGGCGGGCTTTCTATGCGTTTTCGCCCTCTCTGAATGGTCTTTCTATGCAGTTTTGTTATAGCTTGATTAGACTGACAGTCTCAGTATTTGCCCCGTTGAAAACTTGCAGCGGGCTTTCTGTTTCTGTCCTAAGCCTGCCCGCCTCGTATAGTCGGCGGCGGATATATAAGCATTTGCGACAAGTTTATATTTCCCGCAAGGGGTCTTGTCCTGATCGTGGACAAGTACCACGCGGAAAGCGTCTGCCTCTTGGACGACAAGAGCGACGAGCCGCCGCCCGATATAATACCGAGATAATATTTTTCGTTTTGTCATGCTTGCTCCGTCCTTTCGCTTTAGGTGTTGCGTTCCGTTTCGTCGGTGTGGATTACATACAGCAAAACTTTTCTTTTGCCCTTGACAGCAAAAACGAAAATGTCCCCCGTGTTTAATGCTGCCCGTTCTTCGATTTCGTATCCTTGCATTTGCCAAACGTGCCGAAGGTTTGCCACCGTCGCCGCCTCCTATGGTAAGACAGCCGCCCGCCTACGTCGAAAGACGAGCGGCGCATAACTCGACATTTGCATTTTTTACCCGCGCAGGTTCTCCAATTCTGCGTCTAATTGGTAGGCGGTTTCCTCGTATGCAAACCAAGCAAGGGTATTTTTGTTATATACATCTTCAATAAAAGGGTCTTCCTCGTCCCAGTCCTTCAGGGAAGACAGGAACGCCCCGAGGCTTTCGCCGCAGTTGTCTGCCGTCTCTTTGCAAAGGGCTTTAATTTCCTTTTTATACTTCTTGAAAAATTCGGAGGTCTGCGAGTAGTACACCAAGCAGCCAACCGTCCCCGACTGGCAACCGTGGGACACATCCCGCAACCGTGCGCGCAGCCGCTCGAAAAGGTTTTCTCCGTTGTAGTTCTCCGAGTCCTCGACAAGATCACGGACAACGAAACGGCGGAGACGGTTCCCTGCTTTGAAGTTTTTCAAAAGTTCGCGGGTCTCTTTGTTGGTCGGCAAGCTGTTTTTCATCATGATTTTTCATCCTTTCATTTATTAGAAAATTTGTCTTCGGCTTGTGTGTGCGTGTGTGTCTTATTGTTCAGCGGGTCTTGCATAGTCGAAAATGATATTTCCTGTACGTGTGACGTGATAGGTAACATCGGCAAAGGCGCGAACGTGGAGCACCTTTTTATAAAACTCTTCCCCGTTGATATGGTGTGTTTCCGTTGCGTGGTATCCTTCAAAATTGCGGATACCGTAAGCAATAGCCGCGTTTGAGGCGGTCTTGCCGTGGTACGTGCTGCCGTCGTCCGTGATAACGTCCAATTCATAACGCGGATTGCCATAGATGGAGCAGCCGCACGCGGTTATATTTGTGAAATAAACGTGTTTTAAGGTCTTTTTGTTTGCAGTCTGTTTCTTTGTGCGTGCCATTGTCAGCACTCCTTTCTATTTTTATCTGCTTTAATGCGGCGGGTCAGGTGGTTCATTTTCACAGCCCCAAAGAGGGCGGGAAGTTTCCGGGAGTATTCGTTAATAGCGCGGGACGTGGACGACGACCACGAAAAGCCGCAATCATCAGTACAAAAAATTTTGTCGGTCTTATCAAAAAGACAAATTTCGTTGTCGTGATATGTAAAATGAATATAGGTTTTATCCTGTCTCATGGCGTGATTCCCTACCCTTAAATAAGACAGTCCGTCTTGTGCGGCTTGCAGGAGTTTGTCAAGTGCTTTCATTTTCTGTTCATCCTTTCATTTATTAGAGATATTCTTGGACAAGAGTTTCTAAAAGTTCATCTAATGAAATATTGACTTCATCAAAGATAGAAGCCAGTTCGGAAAGGTCGCCCGCGTTTGCTGCCGCGATTGCTCGTTCTTGTCGTTCTCTGCTGTGGTACTGCTCGAAACTGGATTTCTTGTCGTTTTTCTCTTTGTTCACGTTGAAAAGCTCCTTTCATGTGTGTTATAATAGAAATGTGGTTTTTTGTGGCGTGCGCTTCCCGTGTGCGCTTCGTGTGCGGGCGGTTCGCCTCCTTTCGGTGGATTTGTTTTTGTGGCTTTCTGTATCTACACATATTATCGTCGAAACCACCCAAAAACAAAAGCCCGAAATTTGACCATTTAAGACCAAATTCGGGCAAATAATCCGATTAGAGGATTTTCGGCAAATCTCGGAAGCCTTGATTTTTCTATGTGGACACAAAAAACCACAAAAACAACATCACACTTTTTCAATTTTTTTCGTCGTTTTTCGCGTGTTTACAAAAAGCCACAAGAAAAGGAGCGTCAGATCATGAGAAAAAAGACAGAAATAAAAGGAGAATTGGATGAGGTCATACGCTTCCGGCTCTCTTCAATAGAAAAGAAAATTTTCATGGAGCAGTGCGAAAGGCTCTGCCTCGATGCGTCTGTATTGCTCCGGCATTTTATAAAACATCAAATACAATTATTTGCAACCATGACACCACCACAAACGGCATACATCAAAGATGAAAAAGATTTATGGGAAGTAATGGACGAACAGAGAAAGACGCAGCCAGCCAAAGACAAGAAAGAACGAAAGCAAATCGACATATAATAGAAGGAAAAAATAAAAAAGCCCCCTGCAAGCTCTCAGAAAGAGAACCGCAGGAGGCTTTTTCGTTTCTTGTGGATATTTGTCAAGAGGGCATAAAAGTCCTATTTTGTATGGTATTTTATTCCTAAAAATTTAGCCCTATTTTTTATAAGTGCAGTTTGCTCATCAATAAAGCCGTTTTCCGTTCCGTGTGTGATAGCGTCGAAAGGTCGCTGCAATATATCGGAAAGAATCTTTTCCTCGTCGCTTTCCGTGATCTGAAGGAGACGACAAGACAACCGCAAGACACACGCAGCAATTATTTTTTCTTTCTGTCTCCTTTCGTATAGGTACAGACACAGACCCACCAAAGGAAAAAAGAAAAATCCTACCCAGTACCACATAATAAAATCATCCTTCCTTTTGTATATTGTTCTTTATTATATCGGAAAGAGACACGGCAAGACAACCGCAGGAGAGACAAGGCAGAAAGATAAATAAATAAATACATAGAAAAATTATTTTCTTTTTTGTATGTATGAATGTATTTTTATTTTCTCAGAATCCAGTATTTATACGGATTGCAGAAAAATAAAAATATATATCTACATATAAAAATTCAAATAATAAATATATGTATTTATGTATTATCAAGCCTCTCTGCCCGCTGCCCGTGCTCCTGATCGTGACCGAGCAGCCCGCCGCCAGCGGTCGGAAAGAGAAAAGAAAGAAGCAAAGAAAAGAGAAATTATAATATTACATTATTTATTATTTATATATCCCGCTCCTTTGTCTTTTATATAAATATGTGTGTTGTCTTTTCTCTGTCTTTTTGTGCTCTTTAGGTTATCGGTAATAGATTGTTATATACTATATATTGTTGGCTGTTTGTGTTCTTTAATACTACATATTGTGGTCTGAAGGAGCGCGGACAGATAGGTTTTTGTATAGCTGAAAATTGTCTGAACGTATGAACACTCATTCATATATGCAAAAATAATATACTTTGCAGCCTCTTTCCTTCCTCTTCCAGTCCTCCAAAAGTCCTTCTTTCATAAACTCCAAGATAAGCACCAAGACCCATAGACACCAACAGACACAACAATTATTTTATTATTAACAGCAATAAAATTCTGTTGCTTGCTTGGTCGTCTGCCCGTGTCTCTGATCGTGTTCGTCTTGGGTTCTTTTCGTGCGCTGCCAGTGTGCGGAAAGCGGGCGGGCATACGGGGGAAAGAGAAACGGCGGACATAATATATATGGACACGAAAATTTTTTAGAAAAATGGAGGCGGGTCACTTATGGCAACCAACCGTAAACCAAAAGGAGACAAGCGGAGACCGAAGGGAGAAGGGTCAATCACCATGCTCCCAAACGGGAATATCAAGCTGACACTGACATTGGGTAAAGGCTTGAACGGCAAGCAAGTCCGCAGGAGCTTTACAGGGAAGACAAGGGAGGAAGTGTTGCAGAAAGCCTCTGAGCTTAGACTTGCGGTATCTAAAGGACTCCCCAAAGTGACCGTACCGACCTTTCAGGAAGTCTACAAGCAGTTTTCCGAAGAGTGGTTCATAGACAAGTCCTACAGGCTGAAGTGGTCGTACCGTGCCATGATGGGTCACATAGAGGACGAATTGAATCCGCTCCGTATCAATAAGATTACGACAGAGTACCTGACGCAGCTCTTCCTTTCCAAAGTGACACCAAAGCTGAAGAATAGCTCTGTCTTACACGCAAAGCGTCTGCTTGCGACTGTCTTCAATTATGCCATTGAGAAAGGCTACATAAGCACCAATCCGTGCCATAAGCTCCTGCCGGGTCTAAAAGCAGTGCGGAAAGCTGACTTAGTTATCATCACGAAGGAGCAGTTGAAGACCCTCATGGATAATGTGAAAGAGTTCGACAAGAGGAAACGGAGGTTTACTGAAGTCCTGCTGTATCCCATCTTTCTCCTTGCAGCCGCTACAGGCATGAGGCGCGGTGAAGTGTTGGGACTCCGAAAGTCCGCTATAGACCTGAAGAAAGGTATTGTTGATATTCGTGCACAGGTGCAGCATTACACCGCTGATACCCCACTGAAGACAAGTGGCTCTTACCGTCAAATATATGTGGACAAGAAGGTACTGAAGTATATTTTAGACGCTTCCGACAAAGACAGTGAATTTGTTTTTGCTGATCCTCGGACACACAGCTTCATAAGCTCCCCTGATTTCGGCTCATATCTCGCTCATTTCTTTCAGCTCTATCCGAGACCCTGCGAGGGCTTTTCGTTCCACTCCCTGAGACACTACCACGCCACTCAGCTTCTCACGAAAGGCTTAGACCCGAAGTCTGTCTCACGGAGGCTTGGACACACGAACATCAAGACTACCCTTGATAGGTATGCTCATTGGATACCTGAAGTGGACGCAAAGGCGGCTAAAATAGCAGGGAAAGAATTGTTTCTATAACGAGAAAACAGGTGCTTATTTTAGTGCTTATCTGTGTCATAACTGTCATAACTGACATTTTTGCAGGAGCATGAGACGCAGTGTTTATGCAGTTTCATTGATTCAGCGTTCATAAATTTTATTACGGATGACAATAAATTTATGAGCGTTCAAGCCTTGAAACTACTGAACTTTAATTTCTTTCAGGTGCTTATTGGTGCTTATAGGATAATGCCAGCATCTTCCGCACGCTGCAAAAAATCGAACAGAGCTAATCGGGTAATGAGATAATGTCTGCCTGTCTTGCATACCTTCAGTGTCCCTTCTTGATATAATTTCGTCACCGTGGAACGAGGTAGACCCAGCATTTCACTGACCTCTTTCGGTGTAAACGTAATCCTATTATCCCACTTATTGCTACAAGTTGCAAGCAGTCTGTCGATTTTCTTGTCTATTTCACTTTTCATCATACTGCATCTGAGTCTCCTTCAGTTTACTATAATTATCCTAAAGTAAAAGAAAGTCTCTTTCCGTAACACCTGCCGTACACCTTGTAGCGAAAAGGCAGGAGAAACGGAAAGAGACTTTCTGTTCTCTTTAGGCGAGTCTGAAAGGTCACTTTGAGGCGAAGAAAAAAGTCTATATAACTTTTCTCCTCTTCTTTCATTCTCGTGCGTCAATTAACGATTTCTCTTTTCGTGCGTCAATTAGAGTTTTCCCCGAAACGACAAGGACTTAAAAATTCACTCCTTGACTTTTCGGGGACTCCACCACACACACAAACACATAGGATGAAATATCTGTCCATTAAGAAAAGACACATCAGCCTTTGCGTAAATCCGCTATATTTTTCACACAATGTGCATTTCTTGGGTCACGGTTCTTGGACGCAAGGATACCTTCAGTCATCCACATATCAAGATCAGACTCCTTCAGGTCATCCATGCCCTCTTCCTCATCCACGTCCATGTGCTCTATCCAGTACGACACAGCCATACAGACAGCATCCAAGCGGTCATCATGAGCCAGCGAGTTCTTGTCGCGGGATAGCCGTGTCATCTGATAGAACAAGCTATACGCCTGTCCGCCGTGCTCAAAGACACGGTAATCATCATCTACGACAGAGCGGTTGACAATCAGCTTGTGCTGCATCAAGACAGGTTCAAGCGTGTCTATGATACGCAGCTCTTTCTGTTTGGTGCTCCGTACTTCTTGGATAGCGCACGGGTGGATACGCGAGAATATCGGAGTCATTACTTTCGTGAACATACCGTCACCGAAGTTTGACTCTACGACAATCTCATTGACACCCCAAAACTTAGCCTTTTGAGCCATCTGCGTCAGGGTCAAGTCCGTGTACCCCTCGCGGAAGCCTCCCACTTCCATCAAGAATTGATACCCATTCAGGAACTTCACAATCGCATACGCAGTCTCATCACTGCCTCTGCCGGAAGGGTCAATCGCCATGACTGTCCCTGTGTAAGCTCCTGTCTCGGGAGAACGTGCAAGCGGGGCATAATAGAAGTCCCCTGTCAGTGCCACGCATGGTATATCGGAAAGCCTCTGCTGGTATCCACTCGCCCACGACCATTTCAAGGAAGTCTCCTTTATATCAAGGCTCTCAACGATAAGGTCAGAGACTTTCAGCGGATACTTCTCGTAGTCAGACAGGTTCGTATTGAGCATGAATTGGAGCGCAAAGCCCGCCTTGCCGTAAGACAGTTGCCTCTTTGCAATTTCCTCTTCATCGAAACGCAGGGGGTCTGTCGGTTTCCCAGCCCACTTCTTAGGGTTCTCACGGTAATGGTTTGCGATATACGGGGCAAGTGCGTCTCCGTATGATTCAAGCTCCGCCTCATTTGACGGGTACATGACAGGCCATATCCTTGTCTTGTAGCCGCGCTTCTGAAGCTGGTTATACAAGGAAGCCTCATTCTGAGGCGTACCAAGAAAGATAATCTGTCCTCCCGGCTTCAGGATAGCATCGTACTCCTTGACCTGCTCCGACAGCTTGTCTCTCTGCATCTGCGTCCCTGAGTTCTTCGGAACTTCCACGTCGTCAGAGATAAGCAGGTCAGCACGTGTACCCGTAATCTGTCCTGTGATACCAACGGATTTGACAGACGGAGAAATATCAGGGATAGCTCCGCCCACATCAAAGAGGTTTTGCGTGTCAAGCTGGTCTTTCGCAGCTTTCATGTCTGCAAGAAACGGAAGGGTCTGAATGATACGCCGGATAAATCGGGCGTTCGCGTCAGCACGATCAGCAGACGCAGAGACAATCAACACCTTCAGTTGTCTGTCTTGCCACAGCTTCCACACAGCATAAGCGCACGTCAGGAACGACTTCGCTACACCACGGAAGCCCTGTATGATAATGCGGTCAGACGGGGGGTTCTGTAAGAACTGAGCTATGTCTACTTGTATCGGTGTGGGGTCAGGAAGTTGTATGGACTTCCACACGACGTAGACGAAAGCCCAAAAGTGTTGCTTGGCTTTGGCAATATCGTCATCCGTCCACCGCCCCTTCAGCCGCTTCATCAATGCCTCCCTGCGTACACGTCCATATTCCCGTCTTCAGGGTCAATCAGGTTCGGTATGGTCGTCCCCTTATTGATTACCTGCTGTACGCCGTCCGTTTCCGAAGTAGTTATAAAGTTGTTGTCTTTGAGGAACTGTCTGACCTTTGCGAGAAAGGCAGGGTTCTTACGCTGCTCAGGGTCGTTCAATCCTTCGAGCAGTGCATTTACTTCCTCCTTTGCCACATCGTCAATCAATTCCTGTGGAATTTTTATGCTCATCGAAAATTCCTCCTTTCATCTTGTGAACAGACTGCGTAGGAGAGTCGTGGAGCGACTTTTATATCCTTACGCATAAGTTTATATGCGGAAATATAAAAATCGCTCTAAGACCCCTTTACGCTCGTCTGAGAGGATTTGTCTTTATACACGGGAAACTAATGCACCCGTCAAGATACAAGAAGCTATCATCCACAACGTCCTCTGCATCTGAAGCCTACTTTCCGTCTTCGCATGGACGCGCTCTGACTCTTTCAAGGATTGCAAGACACTCTGCAATTCGCTGTTGGCTTTCTCCAAGTCCATCCGCGCTTCGACGGAGATTTTCTTGGAGTTCTCCAAGTCTGTTCTGAGTATCCTCAATTCTTCCTGTGACTCTTTCAGTGCGCTCAATGCTTCCTCCAAGTCCACCTTCGATTTGCTCCAAGCGTCCAACAGTGTCTCGTTGCGTGCTTCCAATGCTTTCAAGTGTCCTTCCAGCGTTGTCAGCTCCGCTTCCGTTATATGGTACATCTGCCCCTCCGAGCATGAGCCAGCAGACGAGAACAATAACAAGAAAAATGAGACCATGAGAAAGGCAGAGCATGATTTTGTCTTTATCCACATCTATATCCCTCCGCCGTGATCGTGCGAACGACAGCAAAGCTACCGCCGCCCCCACCGTGATACGGGTCATACGGCTTAGGCGGAGTCGTATGCAGCTTGTAAATGTATCCGCCAGCCGCGACAAGTCCAACAATCAGGAACGCTATGATATACAGGAGCGTAATCAATTTGGACTCTTCTATCAGCACGTAGTCCTCATGCTTCATGCTTATTCCTCCTTTTCGTAAGGCGGGACACCATACGGAGTCGTAAGGTCTACCTCCGTCGCGTACCAATACGTAACGTCTGCACGGTTCGCGTATCCGTGCCAGTATTCCTCACAGCCCGCCGCCGTTGCATAATCGTAGCGGAACAAGGTATGCAGCACGTCAATATCCCGCAGGTTATAATCACTTTCACGATTCTGCAAGAAACGCTTTACGACGTAGTGCGACGTAGGACACCACATACCACAGTAGATAAGACAACGGCTATCGTCGAGACTGGCAATCTCCTGAAGTTCCTCTACGTACATTTCGCAGTCCTTCGCAAGCTGATTGAGCTGTGCAATCTGTCCTTCAGGTGAACCAAGAAGCTCCGCAAGGTCTTCCAGTTCCCCGCTCTCTTCAATGTCGCTGTAAGCTCTGTTGGCAAAATGGTCGCCTCCGGGGATTTGAGACAGGAGATTGTCTGCTCTGCCACCCTCCCACTGCGAACAACCAATGGACGGGTAGTCTCCCGCTGTGGAGCAGGAAATGGAATTGTACCCACCTTCTACGCCCGTTGCAATCAGACCACGGGCAATCTCACGTGCAAGTTCTTCAACCGTCATTGTGTGTCTCATCCTCCTTCTTCAATACGCCTCTGTCTTCAGCAATCTTCTTCAAATGATCGCGGAGGAAATTCGGAATCATCCAGCTCCCTCCGAGCTTGTCAATGTTCTCTACCACAGACAGGGCTTCAATAATCGCAAAGCCGCTGATAACCATACCGCGCAGCATCATTGTCGCCATAGCCACATCGAGGCAATACGCCAGCCCGATTGCAAAGAAGACACAGACCTTCTTCCACAAGCCGCGTCCGCCCACGCTCGAATCCAGCTCACCGCGTTTGTATCCGGCAGAGACACCCGTGATAAAGTCAAGTATCATCAAGACACACAGAGCCTTTATCGGCGTGTCAATGCCTCCCAGTGCCATATCAAGAAACGCCCAAAGTATCCCAAAGGCTGCTCCAAGTTTCAGCTCAAAGGCTGTATAAAGTTCGTGCAGGTTCATCCCTATATCACTTCTCCTTTCTCTCAATGCGGATAGTCGCACGAGTGGCAATCATAGCCCGTGTGTCTACTATCGCCTCTGTCTTCACCTTCCAGCCCAAGTGAAGTTCCTTATAAATCGTGTAGTCTCCAATGCTGAACCACGGGGCAGTGGATTTGTAACGCCACGCACTGTCTATCCACCAACACACGCAGTCTTGGTGAACAAAAGACGTGTCAGGGTCATTCTGCACGAAAGTCCATTTTGTTCCGCCTATGATACCGAACACCCAAAAACACCATCCGTATGCACAATTACGCATGAGCCAGTACACACGACAAATGTATCTTTTGAGGCGTTCCGTGAGCGTCCAGTTATGATTGATACAACGGGTAAACCATCGGTCGCGTCCTTCTTCTGCCAGCGTAGGGGTCGTTCCCTTGTATTCCTCGTAGTGTCCCTTCCAGTCATATAAGAGCCAGTCGGGAAGCTGTTTGTTCTCTGTCACATCCGAGGGGTTGCAGGAGTTATCATGTGTTTGCCATAGTTGCAGGAATCCCGGCAATTCTCCATCTTCGTCACAGAACAGCACCACTATCGGATTTGTGAGGTAACAGAAAAAAGACACAACCAAAGACAAGGGCGCGAGTATCAGCCACGTAATCATGACTCATCCTCCGCGCCCACAATCTCTTCATATTCCTCTTGGGTTATCCAGTGTCCGATTACCGCCTGAACACGTTCTTTGCTCCACAAGCCGTGCTCGTAGTAGTATTTGACTTTCTCAAAGTTCTTACTGTGCACTGTCTTCTACCTCCTTACAGCAGGTCTACGTCGGTCATAGCCGCTATGAAGTCAATGTCAGCCCTCTGCTGCTGCATTTGTTCAACGCGGACAACCTCATACTCTGCCTTTGTCAGTTCTCGTTCCTCATACTCCCAGCCTGTGAAGTCCTCAGTCTCCACTCGTTTCACATTTCGACGCTGATAGATCGTGGTGGCACTCGTCAAAATGTCGAACTCCGCTGGTTCTGTCTCCTGTGAGCCATACACTTTTTTCCAATCCTTCATGTATCCGTCGCCTCCGTTCATCTGTAATTTCTTTGATTGTCTGACTGTACTTCCGCACTTTCTTCTTCAGCCTCCGCATATTGATACGAGGCTTGATATACTTCAGATAGTATCGGAAGGTATTCGTACACCGTATCCACGACAAGCGGGATATAAGAGACGAGGCATCATACCACGTCGCCTGTCCGCGCTTCCTGCCGACACGCACTGCTTTACGACGCATCCGCATCAGGATACTTTTACGCAGGGTCACTCGGTCACAATGAATTACTGTCCCAAGTGCATTGATAGCTCTGCCGTGTATCTTTCCGTCACTGTCCTTGTACTCAAAGCGATAGATTTGCGTACTATTATTCAAGGTCAGGCGCAGTTTGTCTTTCAGATAGACACGCATAGCATCAAGAGCCTGTCGAACTTTACGCTTGTTCGTCCCGATAATAAAGAGGTTGTCTGCAAACCGCAGATACTTTATATCAGGCTGAGAAGCCGCAAAGTGGTCGAACTTCTTCAGATAGAAGTTGAAGAGCCACGGGCTTGTATAGTGACCTAAAATCAGCCCGTAGTTGTCATCATCTTGTAGGTCATAGTGCAGGAATTGACACATGAGACGCATCCACTCTTCGTCACTTATCACGCAGTACAGTTCCGCCACAAGTGTCGGTATGTGCACCGAGCCGTATGCGTGGTGTACGTCAGCTTCAACGACAAACAGCTTCTGTCCTATCTGCGCCCACTTCTTCAATCTGTGTACTGCATCGTGCAATCCATATTTGCGGATAATCGTCTTTCCGTCTTTGTTCGTCCTTACCGTAGGCGGTAAGCATCCATACACCTGCTCATACAAGCCGTCCATCAGCACAGGCTTGAAAGGCTCAATGAGAAGGTGGTGCAGGATTTGTTCAGGACAAAACAGCGGCTTTTCAATCTCCCGCAGTTTATGGTTTGCACCATCAATGATTTTATGAATGTTGTTTTCACATGGGATATAGGAGGGGTCACGGGCGCACGATACGACTTTCTCATAGGTCTTATCGAAGTCGCGGAACGCCCGCATCACTTCCCGTCTCCACATCTTCCCTACTGCCGCGTCAAGTGCACATTTGCACACCATTTCCGGCGATAGCATTTGTTCAAATAAATGTTTATAGGTTTTCATCAGTTTCTTATCTCCTACTGAAATTTCACGCTACCCGTGTAGCCTACTATTCCAGTCCTTTGACGGGCAATTTTCACCAACGGTGAGGATCATACGTAGCATTTTGAAAGGCATGAAACTGTAGATAAGAAGGTCGCAGCCGTTGTTCCAGTTCGTGTTAGAAGCCGCGTTGTTCGAGTTGAAACAGAACGCGCCACCAATCGTAGACGCATTGTTCGCCGTCGCCCCAACAATGAGACTGCCAAACAGCCACGGTTCGCTCCATATAACCCTATCTTCTTCGTAATTTTGTTGTCAGGGGAAGTGTCCCCCGACACCCCCTCGCGCCACCGCTTACGCGGCGGCAGGTTGGACAGCAGAAAGGCCGCAGCCGATG
>Ga0326512_10000290_pt1 | contig 42526 bp, 41 predicted proteins | sample 1_2617_0518_D_FD_203652 | JGI IMG/M metagenome (GOLD analysis project Ga0326512, IMG submission 203652) | Bovine rumen microbial communities from UC Davis, California, United States - 1_2617_0518 | ecosystem: Host-associated > Mammals > Digestive system > Stomach > Rumen | place: USA...
AGGAGACGGAGGAACAGGCCCAGCGGCGGCAGGCCCTGGAGGCGGACATCGCAGCCTATGAGCAATCCATCCGGGAGATGGAGGAGACGCTGGCGCAGCAGCAGGGCAACCAGGCGGCAGAGGAATTTCTGAACGGCCAGATCCAGGGCTTCCGGGACCGGATTGCCATGGACCGGCAGGCGCTGCAGATGCTGGAGGCGGAGATCCGGAACAACGCACAGACCACCGAGCAGACCGAACAGCAGACGGAGCAGCCGACCGAGCAGCCTGAAGCGCAGGAGCAGCCGGTCGAGCAGCCGACCGAGCAGCAGGCCGAACAGGAAGCAGAGCAGGAAACGGAGCAGCCGGCCGCTCAGCAGACCACAGAGAACACACAGGACGGCACCCAGGAGACGCGGGACCTGCTGGACCAGGCGCGGAACCTGGGCAGACAGGCGCGGCAGGGCATGACCCAGGAGGAATACCAACAGTACGTCCGGATCAAGTACGGCGCCAGGACGCCCGGCCTGACGGCGGAGCAGCGGCAGGAGCTGGAGATGAAGGGTGACGCGGCGCTGCAGTGGAACGAGAGCCGGGACGTGTTCAACGCAGCGGCCACCGTGAACGGCCAGACCGTGAAGGTTACAGGCATCGAGTCCGTGGGCGAGGACGCGGTGCTGCAGGTGGAGCAGGACGGGGAGACACAGACCGTCCCCTTCCAGGACGTGACGTTCTCCAACGATGCGCTCCAGGAGGTGTACAACCTGGCCAAGGGCTTCACGGACCTGCAGACGGCGCGGCTGTTCCTGGCGGGCTGGGAGTCCACCAGGAGCCCCAGCCTCATCACCTACTACAACGCCTTCCAGGACATCTATACGGCGGGGCGGCTGGGTAACCACCTGACCCAGGCGGAGCGGATCGTGGCCCAGGGCATGGGCACCAGGCTGCGGAGCCTCATCAGCCAGGCAGGCCACCGGGTGCTGGAGCAGACCCGGGAGGAGATGGGCCTGACGGAGAACGGCCGGACAACCCAGGCGCAGCGGGACCTGCGGCAGCGGGTGGAGGAGATCCACCAGGCCCAGCAGGAGGCGGAAAAGACCGGCAGCACCAGGGCCGGCGTGGTGTTTGAGTCCAACGTAAATCCCGGGCAGATCGAGGCCACCAGGCTCATGGACGTGGTGTTCATGGACGAGCTGGCCCGGCGGCTGAATACGCGGATCCATGTGACGGACCACATCACCACTGCGGCGGAGCGGAACTTCGCGGAGAACCCGGATCCCAGGCACGTGAACGCCTACCGCAGCAAGGTGAACGGCTATTTCAACCCCCACAACGGGGAGATCTGGATTGCCATGGACGCCATGGAGGGCGGCATGTACGGCGTGGCCGGGCATGAGGTGTGGCACTATGTGCGGGAGATGGCCCGGCAGGTGGGCGGCGAGTTTGCCCGCCAGGTGGACCAGTTCGCGCTTGACCTGCGGGAGGACATGAAAAAGAGCGATCCCTACTACAACGAGGAGGAGGAGATCGCCAATAAGCTGCGGGTCCATCGCCAGATGGACGAGAAATTCACCGAGACGGATGCGCTGGAGGAGATCGAGGCGGACGCCATGATTGCCCTGATGGGCGACGAGGCAGCCCTGCGCCGGAGCGTGGAGGCCAACCGGGGCATCTGGCAGAAGATCGGCCAGGGCTTCAACCGCTGGATGCGGCAGATCCGCAACGCGGTGCGGGGCATGAGCCGGACCCATGCCGGCACCAGCGCCGTGGCCCAGATGACCCAGGAGCAGCTGACCACCTATGCCGGGCGGCTGAGCCGGATCCTGGACGAGGCCGGAAAGAACACCTACCGGCAGCAGACAACGGACCGGACGCAGCGGCACAGCCTGGAGGACCAGGGCAGCGTGGAGGCGCTGACGGAGCAGGCGGACCGGGCGGCGGAACAGGCCGGAATGGCAGCGCCGGAGCAGCTGGTGTACTCCCTGGCGGGACCCCAGGCCCAGGGGAGGTATGGCGAGATGGTGCGCCGGGCGGAGCAGATGGCCAGGGAGGGCCGGAGCGACGAGGAGATCCGGCAGGAGACCGGGGCCATCAAGGGCTTCCGGGGGAACTGGTGGGCGCTGATTGACCGGGAAGGATTCAGCCTGAAGGAGGACGGCATCGAGGACCTGCGGACCATGACTCCCCGGCAGCTGTTTGAGAGCGGCGGGGCGAACCTGGCCAGGATCCTGGACGCGCCGGAACTCTTCGAGGCCTACCCGGACCTGAAGACCGTGGGTGTGCAGTTTGAGCAGATGGAGCCGGGCGAGTGGGGCTTTACCATCCAGGACGGGATGAGCCGGGGGATCTACCTGAACGAGGCGCTGCTGGACCAGAGCGACTGGCAGGAGCAGATCACCCAGGTGCTGCTGCACGAGGTGCAGCATGTGATCCAGGGCATGGAAGGCCGGGAGAGCGGCGCCAACCCTGCTATTTGGCGTGACATCCAGAAGGCGTATGCCACCAGGGCGCGGGCGCTGGCCCGGCGGGTGCAGGAGACGATCAGCGAGCACCACTTGGAGGGGATCCTGGAGCAGGTGCCGCTGACGGAGGACTTCCAGCCGGACACGCGGCAGATGAGCCAGACGGAGATCGAGAGCTTCAACGAGACGGTGGACCCGGTGATCTGGGAGATGCTGCGCAACGACATGCAGACCCTGGCGAAATTCCAGCGGATCGACCCGGAGAACCACACGGCCTATGATCTGTACCGGCAGACGGTGGGCGAGATCGAGGCCAGGGCGCAGGAGGAGCGCGGGAAGTGGCAGCAGCCGGACTACCGGGGGGCCGTGGCGCTGGAGGACTACTTTGATACCGGACGGGGGCAGGTGAGGTATAGTATCCAAGACAGAGAAGAACCTATTACCTACGAAAGCCTTATCAATAAGCCGGATATGGAGTATGTGCAACTGCCTGCACCAACACAGGCAAAGAAACAAAAAACAGTTGTTGACATGGGAATGGATAGCGCAAAAAGGGTTGGCAAACCTGGAGTCGGAGGCATGTACCATGTGTATGTAAAGGATACGGATACCTGGGTAAACATAAGCAGGTCAGGACTCAAACACAGGCTTGATTCTGTAACCTTTGAGGACCAGAAAAGATTTATACCGATGATAGGAGAGATTATTCAGGGAGCAATACTAATCAATAAGGCGGATCCGAAAAGAAACACATCAACAGGACAGGATATCTATATCGGGGCCGCAAAGGATACAGATAATGTGCCGGTGTTTGTTCTGATCAGAGTGAACCATCAGACAGGGAGCGTTGGCAGTTTTGATGTGTTGTATGCTCTGCGGTCAAACGAAGAAACAGAAAAAAGAACAGAGCGAAGAGCAGAGAAAAAAGCCAAAAGATTGGCACAAGAAAGAGCAGAAGTATACGAAGCTTCTCAGCTCCCACAGCTTCACCAGAGAAAACCTGGCCGGACTGTACCAACTTCTGCTACCAAGGTAAGTGTAGCCGATGTGCTGGAATTTGTCAAGTACAGGTTTGACGACGCGCTGCCGCTGGATGTCATGAAGCATTTGGGAAGAGAACGCAGAATGACAGATGATGCAAAGCTGCTTAGGTATTCGCTATCGGAGATGGACCGGGAGTACATGGCGGCGGTAGAGCGCGGGGACATGGAGACGGCCGGTAGGATGGTGGAGGAGGCAGCTGAGAAGGCGGGGTATACCATGCGGGTGTACCACGGGACACCGACGGGCGGCTTCACCACATTCAAGGGCTGGAGCTACTTCACGGAGAACCGGGAGTACGCGGACCGCTACCAGAACGCCAGTGCCAGCAGCATCCGCAGCTGGAAGGAAACCACCAACCCCATGACCTATGCGCTGCTGATGAATCCGGGACGGGTATTCGACACCCGGAATCCGTCCATTGCGGAGATCTACGAGCAGGCCAGGATGGAGCTGGGCATGGGAGAGCTGGACGAGAGCGGCCTGCCGGACTGGGTGGAGGGCCGGGATCTGGCGGAGTTCATTGAGGAGAACGACCTGCCCTATGACACGATCATCCTGGACGAAGGCGCAGACGGCGGCTATGGCGAGGATGTGGTGAAGCGCGGATTCAGCTATCTGACCCGGAGCAACCAGGTCAAGAGCGCGGAGACGGTGACGCGGGACGACCAGGGCCAGGTGATTCCGCTGTCGCAGCGGTTTGACCAGGAGGAGCCGGATATCCGATTCTCCATCAGTGCGCCGGTGGAGCGGGTTCGGGATCTGGTGGCCATGCACAATGTGGACCAGGCCGGCTTGGACTTTGCGCTGGAGATGGGCGGCTTCGCCAGCCCCAGCACGGCGGTGGTGAAGTCCAGCCAGGGCCACAACATGTACGGCCCCATCTCTGTGGTGTTCCGCAGCGGGACCATTGACCCGGAGGCAAGCAGGGCGAACCGGCTGTATGGCACGGACGCCTGGACGCCGACCAAGGAAGCTGCCTGGATCGAGACGGAACTGAAATACGAACAGATGGAAGCAGCGCGGGACAGGGGCTATACGCTGCTGGAAGGCCTGGACGGACATTTCAGGGACGAGCTGCGGCGGTGGTATGACCAGCGGATCAACCGGGACGAGACCACGGACACGATGGACGACTGGGAGAGCAACGCCTGGAACAACATCGGCTGGCTGGCGGCCTACCGGCGGAGCCAGGGCAGCGATGTGGCCGTACAGCAGCGGGAGGCAGCCCGGTACTATGAGGACATCGGCTACCACCCCGACCAATCCGAACGGTATGACGCCGTGCTGAACGCGCTGGAGGCGCGTGGGCAGCTGGACAGCTTCATCCGGGACATGAGCGGACCGATTGACACCGACGGGATGGTCAGCAAGTATGGCGAAGCGCTGGCGGAAGCGGATCAGCGTTTCGGAACCGTTGTCCGGCTGTACAAAGAGAAACCCGGCGATCTGGTGAACAAGAAGCTGCAGAGAATCTTCCAGCAGCTGTACAGATTCCAGCAGGACAACCGGGGACGGGACTATGTGCCGACACAGGAAGCGGACTGGGACAGCACCAGGAACGAACTGCAGCGCACGACAGACCGGGAAGGCTTCCGGGCCTGGTTCAGGCAGCAGATGGAGGGCGTGTTTGGCCGGCGGGGGATCCGAAACGAGGCAGACCAATTCACACCATCCGGAAACCGCAGGACATTCCGCCAGCTGCATAATGATGTGACGCTGGAAAACATCGTCAAGGCGATGAACAGGAAGGACGCCAAGGGCGGGAACGCCGGATCCGTCAGCGGTGTAATGGCCACGGCTGCCAAGGAGTACAGAACCCTGGACGAGATGCGGGCCGACGAAGGCCGGCTCCAGCAGATGGAGGCAGGAGCGTATGAGCAGCTGACGAACGCGCTGCAGGACAGGATCAACAGCTTTATCAGCGGTGTGCAGCAGTCTGACAATGACGTATATGCGGTAAGGGATCTCGTTGCAGACGCGGCGAGGGCTTATGCGAAGGCCGGCAAGCTCAACGCCATCCGAACCACATTCCAGCGGGACGGCAGGACGCTGACCACGGAACAGGTGCGTGAGCTGGGCGAGATCCTCCGGGACGCGCAGGAAATCCCTACGGGGTACTTCGAGGCGAAACCGCAGCGGGCGGTGGGCTTTGACGAGGTAGCCTTTGTTCTGCTGCCGGAGGACATGCGGGACAGCGACACGGCCAGGAAGCTGGGCGAGCGCGGCGTGGAGGTGCGCTACTATGACGGCGACACCTACGGCGAGGACGGCAAGAGGACCCAGGCGCTGAACGATGCACTGGACGAAAAGGGGGACGTCAGGTTCTCGGTGGAGGCGCCGGTGGAGTACACCAGGAACCTGGTGGCGATCCATAACCTGGACGAGCGTGGGCTGATGGAGGACCTCAGGATGAAGGGTTTCCCATCACCGAGCATTGCGCTGGCGGACAGAACATGGGGTCACGATCACTATGGACCCATCAGCGTGATTTTTGACAGGTATACGGTGGATCCCCAGTTGAACGGTGCTGCACACATCTATGGCGGGGACGCCTATACGCCAACTATGGGAGCACGCAGGGTAAATAGTGCAGATGAGGCGCTGGAGCACCTGCGCAGTCAGCCGGCACGGGACTTCGACAGCGCGTACACTGCGGGATCAGCCATCAACAACTATGGAGAATACCGCAACCTGGCACAGGTGCACAGAGACAAGGCGACCATGGCGGGCTTCTATGGTTTTGATCCGAATGAAACGCCGGAGCAGTCACAACAACGGAGCAAAAAGGCACGAGACGCAGCGCTCCGTGAAAGACAGGCTGAAGATCGGTTTGTGGACGGAATCATTGCGCAGCTTGGCGGCAGGGACCTTTCCGATGCGGAGATGAGAGTCATCTATGAAGCCCTGGCAAGGACAAGGGACTATGCGAACACGCTGGACGACATGGGTGAGGAAGCCACAGGACAACACCTGCTGCGGGCATTCAACACCAACCTTGCCAGAGTCATGGAGAGACGGCGGCAAAGCGAGCTGGAGCCTCTGGAGGAAACCGCAGAAAACATGGCGGCCATCAGTGAGCTTTTCAGCGCGGCAATGAGCAACTATCGCAATGGCATGCAGGAAGCAAAGCCGGATGAAGTCGTCGGCTTTGAGCATGTGAAGATGGTGCTGCTGCCGTCCAATGCAGGACAGGAAATCCGTGATGCGCTGGACGAAGCAGGGATCCCATGGCGGACGTATGACAAGCGAGTGGAGGCCCTTAACCGGTTCCTGGACGAGTACGACGCTGAGCGCAAGGCGAAAGGCATTGACGAGGAGAACGAGGACAACTGGGAGAGCCAGGTACGCTTCAGCCTGGAAGGCGTGGACGAGACGGATCCGGCGATGGACAGGCTGATGGCGGAGAACCAGCAGTTCCGGGACATCATCGCCCAGATGACGGCGGAGCTGAACAGGCAGGAGCAGCGCTCCACGGCGCAGCTGACCAGCAAGGCCAACATGCGGCGCCTGGCGCGGATGCTGAAAACGGACTGGCAGGTGAGCCTGCCCATCTCCACCATGGCGGAGAACCTGGGCACCATCTTCGAGGGCCTGGCCAAGGCCCAGACGCCGGCGGAGGCCCAGGCGGCCATCCGGACCCTGGGGGACTTCTGCCGGGACGCCATCATTCACGCCAGCGCCACTGACCGGACGGCCTACGACGAATTCAGCGAGGCGCGGGCGCTGATCCACCGGAACCTGCGTGCGGACCGCAAGACCATCATGGACGTGTTCGGGGATATGTCCAGCTACCGGCGAAACGGCTTCGGCAGGGTGCGGCTGGTGCAGCAGGGCATGAATGTGGATGCGCTGTATACGGAGATCCGGGACAACTATCCGGGCGCCCTGCCGGAGGGCCTGCTCAACGAGGCGGACCAGCTGCGGGCGATGCTGGACTTCCTGGACGCCACGGACATCACCACGGTGAACCCCTACGAGACGGACGAGGCCATCGCCAGCGGCTACGGCATCGACCAGGCCACCAGGGACCTGTCCATCCGGCTGCTGCGGCAGTTTGTGGAGGGCGGCCAGGACGGCGCGGTGGAGGGCGCATCCTCCAGGCGGATGGAGCAGGTCAACGGGCTGCTGGACCGGGCGGGACGTATTGTGCAGGACAGCGCAAACGCAGACACGCAAGCGAGATTGCGCGGAATGCGGTCTGACGAGTATGAGCGAAAGATCGCGGATATGCGGCAGCGGCTGCAGCAGCTGCAGAAGCGGATCGACCGGCACGCGGCCACCGAGGAGCGGCACAAGGTCCAGCGGGAGATCCTGCGGCGGAAGTCCTCCCTGATGAAGAAGCTGAACGCCCCGAACCGCAGCGGCTGGGTGCCGCCGGAGATGGTGGAGGCGGTGACGGAACTGCTCCAGGCGGTGGACACGGAGGGCGAGATCAGCGGAACGCCCAACCAGCCCCTGACCGCCCAGGCGCTGCGGCGGGCCAAGGCGGCCTACGAATCCATCAACAAGACGGGACCCAACAACGCGGCGGGACCGATGCAGGCATACTACAACGGCGACCTGGCTCAGACCTTTGACGAGCTGGCCAGGACGGCGGACGGCAAGCGGGTGCGGGACCTGACCCAGCAGGAGCTGGAGCAGCTGCGGGACATCGTGGCCGGCTATGCGGCGGCGGTGATCAACGAGGACAGGATGTTCACCCAGCAGCGGAGCGACAGCCTGCGGGCCATGGGCACGGAGATGCTGGAGCAGACCCGGGAACGGATCCGGCGCCGGGGCGAGGTACGGGTGCATGGAGCGCTGACGGAATGGCTCAGCCAGGCCACGGACCGGGGACTCCTCAAGCCCGTGACAGTGTTCGAGCGGATGAAGGGCACAGCCCTGGGCGAGATCTGGGAGACGGCGCTGCGGCCGGCAGAGTTCAAGCATATCCGCAACCTGCAGGCGGCGGAGGCCTTCCTGAACGAGGCGCTGGACCAGTATCACCAGCACGAGAGCGTGAACCGGGACGGCAGCAGAAACCAGGCGCGGCAGGAATTCACCCTGACCAGCGGACGGACCCTCCGCCTGACGGACCAGGAGCTGATGACCATCTACGCCTGGCAGAAGCGCGAGGCGGCCATGGGCACCAACCACCTGCTGGGCGGCGGCATCACCCTGGCCAACCCGCAGCGGGGGTCCACCCTCCAGGAGTACCGGCTGACGAAGGCGGACCTGGAGGCATTCAACCGGGCGCTGACGGACGAGCAGAAGGCCTATGTGGACCACATGGTGCAGTACCTGTCCACCACGGTGGGCGAGTGGGGCAACCAGGTGACGCGGGAGCTCTACGGCATCGAGAAATTCCGGGAGCAGTACTACATGCCCTTCACGGTGGCCCAGAGCTATGTGTCTCAAACGCCGGCCAGCATGCAGGACCAGCGGATCAAGACGGCCAGCTTCACCCGGGCACTTACGGACAAGGCGTCCACCACCCTGGAGCTGCACTCCTTCACGGAGATGTGGGCCAGCCATGTGGAGCAGATGAGCGACTTCAGTTCCTTCACGCTGCCCATTGAGGACATGGTGCGCCTGATGAACTACCGGGAGGGCAGCTACGACGAGGAGGGCAACTTCCTGGGCCAGGGCGACAATGTGCGGCCCATGATGGAGCGCGGCTGGGGAAGGAACACGGTGGGCTATATCCACGACTTCCTGTCCAGGCTCAACGGCAACAGCAGGAACGAACGCGGCGGCAGCTGGCTCAACCAGATGATGGGAGCGGCCAAAGGCGCGGCGGTGACCTGGAACATCTCGGTGGCCTTCCAGCAGGCGGGTGCGGGTGTGAGAGCACTGGCGGAGATGGATCCCAGGGACGTGCTGCCGGGCCTGGCGGCGGGCTTCACGCGCAACGGCGGATTCGCCAGGAACTTCGCAGAGCTGCAGAAGTACGCGCCCATCGCGGTGGAAAAGGGCTGGGGCTACTTCGACACCCAGATGAACCGGGGCCTGTACCAGCGGGCACAGACCACCCTCCGCAGCCGGCTGGACGACGCGGGCGGCTGGATGGCCAGCATGGGCGACGAGCTGAACTGGAGCCAGATCTGGGAGGCCTGCAAGCATGAGACGCGGCGGCTGAACCCGGGGATGACGGACGAGGAGGTCAAGCGGCACGCAGGCGAGCGCTTCACCGAGGTTATCGACCGGACCCAGGTGGTGGACTCCATCTACCAGCGCTCGGCCTTCGCCACGGAGAAGGGCATGATGCGCAGCCTGATGAGCTTCATGAGCGAGCCGGTGACCATGTACAACATGGTGGTGCGCTGTGTGGATCAGTGGCAGGACGCGGTACGGACCGGGGACAGGCAGGCCATCCGGGAGGCTGTGGGGAAATCCGCCAGGACGGCGGTGGGCATCATCCTCAGCTCCGCCCTGACGGCCCTCCTGAAGAGCTTTGCCACGGCGCTGCGGGACCGGGACGCCGACAAGAAGGACGAGGAAGGCAACATCATCGGCAACCGGTCCTACTGGGACAAGGTGCGGGACGCCTGGGCGCCCAACTTCGGCGACAACATGATGGGCCTGTTCACCATCTTCGGCAACATGTACGACAACGCCACCAGCAACTATGGCAACAGCGACCTGACCACCGCATGGATCAGCAACATCACCAACGCGGTGAAGGAGGCCATGAAGGGCCAGGACGCGGACTGGGACAAGGTGGCCTACCGCTCCACCCAGGCGCTGTCCAACCTGACGGGCATCGGCTTTGCGGGACTGTATCGGGACACGAAGGCCATCTTCTCCACAGTGCGGGAGATCATGGATCCGGACAGCCTCCGGGGCACGGCGTGGGACCGCAGCAAGTCCTGGGATGTGCGCATGAAGGCGGCGGAAAAGTACTACGCCTACAGCAAGGACGCAAAGCAGCCCGGCCAGACCGTGAAACCGGCCTACTACACCGACATGCTGGTGGAGGAGTACATGGCCCACGGCATGAGCGAGGACTTCCGCCTCATCGCGGACACGGCCATCGCAGCCGGCGCCACCGAGAAAGGTTTGATGAGCAGCTTCCAGGACAAGCTGGCCAAGGCGGAGCCCAGGATCAACAAGGCAGCCCAGGCCCTGGCGGACGGGGACACGGCGGCCTATGACCGGGAGATGGCGGAGATCCTGAAGGGCGGCATCGGCAGCAAGGCGGCCATGAGCATGGTCAGCTCGGCCTATAACAAGATCACGGGAGGCACCAAGGCAGAGGAGCCGAAGGAGCAGACCGGTGAGGGCCTGATGGAAGCGCTCAAAGCAGAGGGCAATTCGAATCTGGTGGAGGACCAGTACAAGAAGGCGTACATCATGGCGACCATCACCGGCGACACCAAGGAAGCCAAGCGCCTGGGGGATCTCCTGGCGGCCGGAGGAACATCCAAGGACGATATGACAAAGTGGACCACGGAGGGCGTGTTCAGCTCCACCAAGGACTATGGCCTGTACTGGATGATCAAGGAAGGCAAGACCCAGGAGGCCAAAAGCACCATGCAGTACCTCTACCGGGCGTATCCGGGCAGACAGACGGCGGTGAAGGAGCGGCTGCTGAAGTGGGCCAAGGGCCTGAAGGCGGGCAGCTACGACTACAACACGGTGCGCAGTGTGCTCCTGTCCGTGGGCTTCAGCCAGGAGACCATCGACAAGGCCCTGAAGAAGTAAAAGCAGCCCGCCGGGGGTATAGCAGCCTCCGGCGGGCCAGGGTACAATACAGCCAGGAAGGAGGGGATCTGTATGGAAACGGGGACAATCATTGCGCTGGTGGCGATGCTGGTATCTGCGGTGGGGCTGCTCCTGACCACGCGTAAGGACACGCGGCAGGACGCAGCCGGCACGGCACGACTGGAGACCAAGTTGGACAGCATCTCATCGGGCGTGGAGGATATCCGGGTGGAGATCCGGACCATGCGGGACAGGATGACCAACCTGCAGGAGCGGATGAGCGCTGTGGAGAACAGCTGCAAGAGTGCACATCACAGACTGGACATGATCGAAGGAGGCAAACACTCATGAGGGACTGGAAAAAGTGGGCGGAGGCGGCCGGGATCCGGGCCGTGCGTACCTTTGCGGAGGCCATGCTGGCCTACATCGGCACCGGGGCCATGGTCCTGGGGGACGTGAACTGGATTGCGGCGCTCTCCGCCGGCGGCCTGGGCGCGGTGCTGGCGATCCTGATGGCGCTGGCGGGGCTGCCGGAGGAGGAGCAGGAGAAGGGCTAATAATAGCGATTTGATAACGGTTGATGTCAAATGGCTTTGGTATGCTGTTTTTGAATGCCCTGCTAAGGGAGTAGTGGCTTTACCGCCAGCCCGGGTTCAAATCCCGGCTTCTCCGCTGAAAAGCCCGCAGAGACTTGATCTGCGGGCTTTTACTTCGTTTTGGTACTTTGGCAATAATTGGCCTGAATTTGTGGTAATTGGCGGCTTATTAATAACAGCGTTGATAACAAGTGGTCATTCTGTGGGACGCTTGAGCGCATCGGCGGCGGAGAGGATGACCTCATCGTCCGGGTGGGCATAGCGGTCCAGCATGCGAGTGGTGGACCAGCGCATCAGGCGCTGGACCGTCTGGGGGGCGATGTTCTCCGTGATGGCCAGGGCGGTGGCGGTGGTGTGGCGGCAGGAGTAGGGCTCCAGGCGGCGGACACCGGCAGTCTCCAAGGCGGCGTAGTAGTGGAGATAGAATGGCTTTTCGCTGTGGTAGAGGAGATAACCGCTGTCCTGGGGGTGCTCCATGGCGGCAGCGAGGAGAGGGACGACAGGAGCAGGGAGATAGACGGGGCTATCCCGGCGGACTTTAGTTTTCAGGCCAACGCCCACGATCTTGCGGCCTTCCAGGTCGACCATCTCCGGGCGGAGGCGCATCATCTCCCCGGGCATCATGCCGGTGTAGATCATGATCAGGGGGATGGCGGCGTCGGTGTTGCCTGCTTCATAGGACGCCCACAGGGCAGCCTGCTCCGCCTCCGTGAAAGGGGTGCGCTCCTTCTCGTGGAGATCCGGCAAGACGATATAGGAGGGGAGATCACGGGACACCCAGCCGTCAGCTCCGGCGAGATCGAACAGGTGCTGGAGGACCACCTTGCAGTCACGGGCGGTGTAGTAGGTGGAGGCGGCCTTGCTGACGGTTTCACGCAGCAGGGTGACGGTGATCCGGTCCACAGGGTAGTGGGCGATGGCGGACAGCTTCTTCCAGGCGCCACGGTAGGCAACGGTTTTGCTGACGGACAGCTTGAGCAGCTCGGACTTCTCATAGCTGGACCAGTACTCCGCCAGGGTGGGTGCCTTGCGCTGGGCCTTCGGGCCTTCCGCCAGGAGAATACCCAGGTGGTTCATGGCATCGCGCTGGGAACGGAAACCGCCTTTTGTCCGCCAGACAGGGAGCTTGTGCGTTCCGTCATCTGACAACTTGTAGCCGACAACCACGCGGGCCGTCCAGGTCTTTCCCCGCTGATAAACGTGGCCGGTCCCATTGGGCCTGCGCGGCCTGGTGCGCTTGGCCGGGACAAACCGCTTGCCACAGTAGCAGCACAAAACCGCGTCATCCGGGAGCTCGCGGTGGCACTTTGGGCAATTCATGGGATCAGCTCCTCAATCGAACAGATGATAATCAGACATGCACTGTTCATAGCCATCATCATAGCCGCCTCTATAGCCGTCTTCATAGCCCAAGGCGATGCCGTACATGATCAGCCATTGTTCACGAACAGAATAGCCGTCACTTTCCGGGAAATAATACTCTATGGCTCGCTCTACAGATCTGTCATGCAATCCTTCCACATGTTTGTAGAAGTAGTCCTTCCAGAAATAGAAATCTTCATCATCTGCAAGGGCGGGGAAGGAGAGCGTGAACAGGACGAGGAGAAGACAGAGGACGCGCTTCATCGTACCATCTCCTATTCCAGCAGCTTCATAATGGCCTCGCGGATGCTGACGGGTGCGATGCGGTACTTGAGGACCAGGATCCGCTCCTCGTCCGTCAGGGTGACGCCATCCGCCGGCAGGTTGGCAGAGACAACGGTGACGCCTTCCGTATCAATCAGATCGGAAGGGGACAGGTGCAGGGCACGGGACAGCAGCACAAGTTTATCACGGCCGGCGTTTTTGATCATGCCGGACTCCCACTTGCGGACGGTGGATTTTCCGACACCGCATTGTTCCCCGACTTGTTCCAGGGTAAGGCCAAGCGCTTTCCGGCGCTCTTTGATCAAGTTACCGAAATCCACGGAAATCACCTCCTGGAGCCATTATAGCATGAAAGTGTCCTTTAAGCAAGAAATTTTGCAAAAAGGCTTGACAAAGTGTCCGAAAGGAGTATAATGACCGCAGGGAGTTTCCCAAAGGACACACTACAACAACGAAAGAGCGAGGAGGACACAAGAGAATGATAGGGATGACCAAGGAAGAACGCTTAAAGAAACTGAGGAAATGGCTCAGGATGGTTTATCCGGAAGTGCATATCATCAAGACGGACAGCAAAGGCGTTGTATACTATCTGGAGGACAACAGCGAGTACAACTACTGGATGGAACTAAGGGAGCGGACACACAGCAAGCAGGGAACGAACACGGCATACATGGACGAGCACGGGCAGATCACGGAGTGCAATTGGTGGGGGGAGGAGAAACTGTGACAAAGGCGGAAGTGCTTCGGGCACATGAGATCGAACTGCTGGATACGATGATGGACAAGTACGAGCAGGTACTGCACTCGGAGGGCCGGGTGCAGTACGCGATCTACATCTGGGAGGACGGGGAGATCCAGTGCCTGGAGCAGGCGCAGGGGGACAACAGCTATCTGCAGCCCAGGGACAACGAATCGAGGGAACTCTACTATGTAACCACGGTGGGCGGACAGTATGTCTACCTGTGGGACTGCTCCGAAGTGCCTCCGCCGGACGATTCGGAGGAGCGCAAGGAGATGGAGAACGAGATCGTCGGATGGCTGATGGACGAGTACAGGGACACCGTGGACTATGTGCTGGATGACATCATCGCAGAAGCAGCATGGGAGGAGGAAGAAGCGTGAACGTGAGAGCACTGGAGGCGGCACTGATCATGGCGGGGATCAAGGTGCCGGAACTGTGTCAGGCGATTGGGATCAGTGAGTCGGCTTTCTATCGCAAGAAGGCCGGCATCACTGAATTCACCCAGGGCGAGATCTCAGCCATCGCCAAGGTGTGCCGGATGACGCCGGACGTCATGCTCAGCATTTTTTTTGCAGACCAAGTGTCCGATATGACACTGGAAGGTGATCGGAAATGAAACTGGAGGGAAAATAAGATGGCAGACATGAAGAAGGATTTCCAGAAGGCAGTCAAGATGTTCCGGGACGAGCTGCCGGACATGTTCTGCATCGACCTGCAGGGAAGGGAACACGCAGTGCGGCGCGAGTATCCGAAGGCGATGATGACCGCACAGCAGGAGCGGAAGAAGACGGCCACAGTCAACTTTGGCCGGGAGGGCCAGAAGGACAACTGGACGGCAGCGGAGGCGTTCATGGAGCATCCGGCGTTTGTGGCCTGGCTGGAGAAGTACGCGATCCTGAGCGCGAGGATAGAGACGAGCAACGACCACAATGTTCAGATCCGGGTGAACTGGTAAGGAGGTGGAGGAGATGACGCTGACGGAGCTGGAGGCGAGCACGGTGGAATTCCTGGTGCCGGCGGATGTGGCGGGGATCCTGGGCTGCGACCAGTACGCGATCAACCTGCAGGCGCGGGACGATCCGGCGAAGCTGGGATTTCCGGTGAATGTGATGGGAACGCGGGTGCGGATCCCGAGGCGGGCATTCATCCACTGGTTGAAATTCGGAAACGCGCCGCTGGTGGTGGAGGGCGGCACAGGCTGGGACGCAGCGCGGGAGCGCTATGTGGAGTAGGAGGGATCGGGAATGATGTACGAGATCCAGGCGGTGAGGGTGGAGGACCGGAAGGGATGCACGCTGCGGGGCTGGTGGCAGAGCGACCGGGCCATGCGGATCCACCTGAAGAAGTGGGGCTATGAACTGGTGAGCTACATCAGCTATTGAGGAGGCGGAGCGGATGCTGTACGACGAGCGGAGATGGATCAGCAAAGAGACCGTGGAGGCGCTGAAGTGGGCGCTGGGCTATCTGGTGGTGGCGGCGGGCTTCACCTTCCCACTGTGGGGCAGCTTGGCGGGGATCCTGTAAGGAGGAGAAGATGGACGAAAAGAAAGCGAAAGAACGGTACCGGGCGCTGGAGGAATGCCTGGAGGTGATCGACGCCTGGCGGCGGAGCTTCTCCCTGAGCGGGTACGGCCTCTCCCCCAAGCCGGGCTATGAGGCGGCCTTCGAGCGGGAGGCAGAGAACCGGCGGGTGGTCCAGGAGATGATGCTGGACCTAATGGTGAACATGAGGGAGGAGGAGCGGAATGGGTAAGACGGTCAGCATCAAGACGAAGATGGAGATGTCCAACGGACAAAAGATGAAGGCGGAGAGCCGGGGCATCCTGCTGCTGCTGGACAAGGGCGACAGCGCGGGGATTGTCATCGCCGGATCCGTCAATCCGGCACACCTGGCGGAGGCCATGCTCCACCATGCCGGCAACCATGTGGAGGGCAGCGACATCATGCGGGATCTGGTGGCGAACATCCTGCTGCTGGGGAGCCAGGACAGGGACCTGCTGGACGAGGCGAGATTCACGGCGGAGACAATGGCCCTGCTCCAGAGCGTGCTGGACGAAGGGGGCGATGAGGATGAGTGAGCCCTACAAACCCAAGGCCAGCTGGTTCGCCATCCAGGGGGAGAAATACCTGGGGGTGAGCTACGATAAGCTGGACTGCCAGGGCCTGGTGGAGAAAATGCTGAACGACGTGGGGATCTTCCGGGACTGGAAGGGCGCGAACCACATGTGGCGGGACGCGCTGGGCTGGAAGGGGACGCCGGAGGAGTGCGTGGCGAAGTTCGGGCGGATCCCGGAGGGCGCCTGGCTGTTCATCGTGAAGAACGACGGCGGCGAGGTGGCCAGGGGATACCACGACAGCGAGGGCAACGCGAGCCATGTGGGCGTGTACACGGGCAAGGGCAAGGGCGCCATCAACTCCGCCAGCAGCAAGGGCAAGGTCTGCGAGAGCGCCTTCGCCGGCAGGACCATCAAAAACGGCGGCTGGAACCGGGTGGGGCTGTGTAAGCTCCTGCAATACGACTTGGAGGGATATGACATGACGGCCACAGAGACAGACCTGACGGCACGGGAGCCGAAAACCAAGTATGTGACGCTGCTGGACGGACAGAAGGGCACGGTGAACCTGCGCAAGACGCGGAGCGGGAAGCTCCTGAAGCGGGTGCCCACAGGCACGGCGCTGGAGGCCTACGAGAAGATCGGGGACTGGACCCATGTGATCTGCGAGGGCACCGAGGGCTGGATGATGACCAAGTTCCTGAGCGACGAGAAAAAGCCGGAGCCGGAAGCGGTGGACCCGGTGATCTTCAAGGTGGGGGAAGAGATAACGCTGCAGCTGCCGGTGGCGGTGGCCAGGGCGCTGTATGAGGCGCTGGAGAAGGCGGACATCTGATGGGCCGGAGAAAGAAGATTCCGGTGGAGTCCGAGACGGACCGGGCGATGCTGGGGAACCGCTACAAGTGCGCCTATTGCGGGAAAGCCTTCCACATCCCATGGCATAACGTGGAGGAGTGGGGCTGGGCGGTGGGCAGCAGGGCATGCTGCAGCTACACCTGCATGCGGGCGCTGGACCGGCTGCTGGACGAGATCGAGCTGGAGAAGAAGCGGAGCAGCCGGAGCTTCCGGATGTACGAGGACTGGGCGGCGGGGATGAGCTGCCTGGAGCTGCAGGAGAAATATCAAGAGCAGTATGGGAACATCTACACGAGGTTGCTGCTGCTGGAGGCAAGGCATCCGAGAATCACCTGGAGGATACGGCAGGAGAAGGGAGCGGTGAAACGTGCTGCTGATGACACAGGACGATGTGGTGGAGGAGCTGAGGAAACAAGCAGACGATCTGGAGATGGTGGATCCGGGGAGCCATGACGCGCAGGTGCTGCTGGTGGCGGCAGACCTGATCCAGCGGATGACCATGCAGCGGGCGGGGAGCGCCAGGCTCCTGACGGCGGACCAGATCTGGGAGACGGACCCGGTATGGATCGAGTTTATCAGCGGCATGGAGGGCGGGCCGGTGCGGCCGGACACGCGGACCGGGGGCCTGTGGAAGCTCTCCAGCGGGCCGGTGGTGTATCTGCTGGAGGAACGGGGCTATGGCCGGAGCTGGCGCTGCTGGGACCGGGAGCCGACACTGAAAGAGAAAACGGAGGCGGAGTGGAAATGACCCAGGGCATGGAGTATGTGCGGCAGAGCGCCATGGACATGGCACACAAGCTGCTGGAGCTGGCGGGCACGGGGATGCTGGCGCCCAGGGTGGAGGAGCTCATGTGCCAGGCGGCGGGCTACATCATCCAGCACGAGGGCATGCTGGAGAAGATCCAGGAGGAGCTGTACCTGATCCAGGAGCGGCTGTCCATCCAGCTGGAGAGCGAGGAGGCGGAACAGAATGATGGGAAATGAGGAGATGCGGGACCTGATCCGGCAGACAGAGACGGACGCGGTGCTGTTCCTCCTGAAAACGGGCTGGCTCCAGCAGCACGACCGGGCCATCAGCGGGACGGAGCGGGAAGTGGAGGACGCGGAGGTCCTGGGGCTGAAGGACGCGGAGGGCATGGCTTTTGTGTGGCTGGAGAACTACAACATCGAGCAGCTGGTGGCGGTGCGGCCGGCGGGGCGGACCAGGATCTTCAGCGATGATTACGAGGAGCTGCACTACTGGAAAAGCGGGGAGGAGCTGAAGCTGCCCGTCAAGTGCTACGGCACAGTCTGGCGGCTGTGGGACGCAAAACCCACCTGGGCGCTGCAGGAGGGGACACCCTGGGAGGAGCAGACGGGGGCAGAGGAATGAAAAGCGCAGAGGAGCAGGCCAGAAAACTGATCCGAATGATCGATGCAGCGAGGGAACGCAGGGGCATTAAGCATACCGAAATGGCAAAGCTGACGGAAACGACGAGCAACAACTGGTACAGCGTGAGGAATGGACATCACTTTCCCAGCCTGTGGCTGACGATCCGCTATGCGAACGCGGTGGGATTGCGGGTGGTGCTGGTGCCGGCGGAGGAGGGCAAGCGCGATGAGTGAGAAGTGCGGGAGCTGCAAAAACCCGAAGCTGAGGGTGGAGATCGTGAAGCACGGCCGGATGTATGACCGGAAAGTGACCTTCGAGTGCAGCTGCGGCTGCGTGTTCCGGACCCAGCCGGAGGGCAGGGTCTGGAAGGGCCTGAGCTGGTGGTATGCAGCCCACTGCCCGGAGTGCTGGAACGTGGCCAAGGTGGAGGATGAGATCGGGAACGACCTGGAGGATTGAGGAACAGACGAGCAGCCCAGGGTGAAGGCACGGCGGTGCGGACATCCTGGGCGCTTGGCGTTGAGCCGGAACCGTTGGAGGAGGTGAGCAGGGGATGGTTAAGAAGAAACGGATCATAAACCGCTTTGTCAACACGCTGTTCTGCGAATACAGAGTACCAAGAATTCCGGTACATATTCATTGGGGCTATGGTTATCTGGTTGATGAGCATGGTGATGAGTTTTTCGGGATAATCTGTGTAGAAGACGGTCAGGCCAAATGTATCCATGTTGCACCTCGTGACTTCAGCCTGTTTCAGACAATGAATGTGGTGGCGCATGAGTTTGTGCACTATCTGCAAATCTTGCATGGACGGGACATGAGCGATGCACAAGTAGAGAAAGACGCAGATTCGTGGGCAAATGTCCTTTGCGGGAAATGGATCATCAACCACGAAGTCGCACCGAAAACCGGAGAGCATTGTTACGGTATCGCACCAATTTGGGAGGTGTGCGTGGATGGCTGAGGGAAAAGTGATCAAGCCGACTGCGGACGAAATCACCGAGACACTTGGCGATGAGGTTTTCCAGTTCGTGACAAAAGCGTTTGAGACACAGGACGAGTTCATCTTCCAGACGATCAGACCATTCTGCGAGACACAGACGCACATGGTCATCACAAAGGACAAACTGATCAGGGCGCTGACGCTGCTGGCAGAACAGGAGCCCGTGAAGCCGATATTTGACGAAGAGCATGTTAGCGGGCGTTGCGGTGTGTGCGGTCATGCACTATCGCATCAGTCGATGGTTGACGGAATCCTCGTTGACGAGTGGTATCAGTACTGTCCGAGATGCGGAAGGAAGGTGGCGTGGATATGACCATCGTAGGGAAGATGTGGAGACATTTCAAAACCATCTGCAAACACAAGATGGTCGTGTATCGAGAATGCAAAGCCTGTGGCATCTGGTGGCAAGGCGTTGTGCATGATCTGTCCAAATTCAGCGTGCAAGAGTTTGTTCCGTCAGCACGGTATTTCCAAGGGAACAGGAGTCCCATTGAGGCAGAGAAAGAAGCGATCGGATACTCAAACGCCTGGCTCCATCACAAAGGGCACAACAAACACCATTGGGAATACTGGTGCGATTATAACAACGAGACTGGAGAAGTATTCCCGCATCAGATCCCGTTGCGATATGTGATTGAAATGGTGTGTGATTGGATTGGTGCCGGGATGGTGTACAGCGGTGAAAAGTGGACTGAGGACGAACCGCTGAACTATTACAACAAAGTCAGGAACGGACGGCACTTCCATCAGGACACGGAAAACCTAATCGTCTACCTTCTCATAACAATCAAGCACCTCGGACTCGCAGAGTTCCATCGTGTATGCCGTTCAATGTTGAACGGAGAGTGGAATCCGGAGGAGGTGAGCGGGGATGAAGTGCCCATGGTGCGGGAAGGAGAACGGAAAGCTGCGTATGGTGATCTACATCACCAAGAGTGAGTATCACGCGGCGCGAGTGTGCGCCAGATGCCGGAAAGCGTATCTGAGGAAACTGGGCGCAAAGTAAAGGAAAAGAGAGCCACAAACAAAGCCTGGGCGACCAGGCTATAGAGGCTCGTATGGGGCATTAACTTATGGACCATATCCTGCGGTGGAGGCCCGGGGGGTGCGGGGGCGCTCCCCCGCAGGCGGCGCCGCAGGGCTGTTCCGTGGTGAGCGGAGCGGAGGGCCTGGCGGCGGCAGGGCAGGGAGACAGGACGGGACGGATCCGGAGAAAGCAGGAGAGGGAAACAGATGGACAGGCTTGGATTCGAGTGGGAGGCGCTGTTTGACCGGCAGGGGATGACACCGCTGGACGAGCTGGTGATGGTGAGCAGTCCCACCTGGGTGCCGGCGGGGCGCTACGGATACCGGACGCGGACGATCATCTCGGGACCGATGGTGGAGGCGGAGGTGTATCCCATCATCGGGCGGAAGCAGGAGGCGGCGGCCAGGAAGGCGCGGGAGCAGCGGACACCGGAGCAGATGGAGCGGGCGAACCAGGCGGCGGCCATCCGGCGGGTGATCCGGCTGGCGAACTGCAACTTCACGGAGGCAGACATCCACCTGACGCTGACCTACGGTACGAAACCGCCCAGCTATGAGCAGGCCCAGAAGGACGTGCGGAACTTCCTGCGGCGGGTAAAGCGGATCCGGGAGAAGCGGGGACTGCCGGCGGTGAAGTACATCTACGCCATCGAGGACGAGGAGGACGGAGAGAAAAAGAGAATCCATTGCCACATGCTGCTGTCGGGAGGACTGAGCCGGGAGGAGCTGGAGGCCTGCTGGCGGAAGGGCTGGGCGAACGCGGACCGGCTGCAGCCGGACGAGAAGGGGCTGGCGGCCATCGCGAAATACATCACCAAGAGCCAGAGAAACCGGAAAAAGTGGGTGTGCAGCCGGGGCTTGAAGCAGCCGAAGGTGCGGACCAGCGACACGAAGCTGTCGAACCGGAAGGTGCAGCGGCTGGCGGAGGAGCTGCCGGCGGTGTGGAAGGAGATCCTGCGGAAGGCGTATCCGGACTGCGAGCCGGTGGAGCTGCAGGTATACAGGAGCGATGTGATGCCTGGGGTTTTTATCAGGGCGCTGATGAAGCGGCGCGTGAGAAAGAATGAGTAAGCGGGCAAGGAAGCACTACTCCGGGGTACAGATGATTTGTCCCTACTTCAGCCGGGAGGAGGCCACGGCCATCAGCTGCTGGACGCGGGAGAACGGGGGCATGCGGCTGCGGCTGAGCTTTCCCACGGTGGCGGCGAAACAGCACTGGGCGGCGGGCCATTGCGAGTGCTACGAGTACTGGCGCTGTCCCATGTGCGAGATGATCGACGAGGAGGAGCGGCTGAGGGAGGAGTAACTCATCTGTCGCTTTGAAAGCGACACGGTAAACCCCTCTGTCGCTGCGGCGACATCTCCCCTTTCAGGGGCGACAGGGAAGAGCCGGCCTGGAGTCTTTTGCGTATCCGGAAAACAGGGACAGGGGACGCGGACGGGCGCGGGCGCAGGCGCGGGTGCGCGGTATGATGTAGGGAGCCGCCGGGGCGGGGAAGGAAAACAGGGACAAAGCAGGGACAAAGCGGGGACAGCTCCACACGCGGGCGCGAGGGGGTATAGTCTCCGCTTTTTTTATGTGGCATGATGGGAGCAGGAGGTGAGACAGGTGCGGAAGGACTGGGCGGCGATCAGGGCGGAGTATGTGACGGGGAAAATCAGCCTGCGCCAGCTCGCGGAGAAGCACAAGGTGAGCCTGAGCAACCTGTCCATCCACGCGGCGCGGGAGGACTGGGTGGAGGAGCGGGACCGGGAGCGGGAGAAGATGAACCGGTCCGTGCAGGCCAGGACGCGGGAGAAGCGGATCAAGCGGGAAGCGGCGGCGCTGGAGCGCATCACCGGGGAGGCAGAGCAGATCATCGAGCAGATCGACCGGGCGCTGCAGGATCCGGAGCAGCTGTATCGGCACATCCTGTACACGGCCAAGGGGATCCAGGGCGAGACGGTGCTGGGGAAGCTGGACACGAAGGCGGCGCGGGACTATGTGAGCATGCTCCTGGACCTGAAGGCCATGATGGAGGGCATGGGCGGCATCATGGACCGGAAGACCATGGAGGAGCTGAAGCTGAAAAAGGCGCGGCTGAACCTGGACAAGCAGAAGGCAGGCCTGAACCAGGAGGCAGAGGGCGAGACAGGCATCGCGCTGCTGCCGGCGGTGGAGGAGACAGCGGAAAGCGAGGTTATTGTGGGTGACGGCGCGGAGTAACCCCTCTGTCCCTGCGGGGACATCTCCCCTTTCAGGGGCGACAGGGAGAAGGAAGCCTGTGCATGAGCGGAAGATCATCTGGCAGCCCCAGGAGCGGCAGCGGGTGTTCCTGTCCAGGGGAGAGGACGAGGCGCTGTATGGCGGGGCGGCGGGGGGCGGAAAAAGCGACGCGCTGCTGATGGACGCGCTGCGACAGGTGGAGGTGCCCAACTACAAGGGCCTGCTCCTGCGGAAAACCTACCCCCAGCTGTCGGAGCTCATCGACCGGAGCCGGTGGCTGTACACGCGGATCTATCCCAATGCCAGGTACAACGGGAGCGAACACATCTGGAGATTCCCCAGCGGGGCGCAGATCCGCTTCGGGAGCATCAACCACGCCCAGGACCGGATCGGCTACCAGGGGCACCAGTACGACTTCATCGGCTTCGACGAGGCGACCCACTTCACCCAGGACGAGGTGGAGTTCCTCCTGAGCCGGAACAGGCCGTCGGGACCGGGGACACGGGTGTACGCCAGGTTTGCCACGAACCCGGGGGGCATCGGGCATGTCTATTTCAAACGGCGGTTCATAGACCCGGCGCCACCGGGGACGCGGATCACGGAGCGGATCCGGGTGCAGTATCCAGACGGGCACGCGGAGATCAGGACCCTGAGCCGGGTGTTCATCCCTTCCACGGTGTTCGATAACGCCATCCTGCTGGAGCACGACCCGCAATACCTGACGCGGCTGGCCAGCCTGCCGGAACAGCAGCGGCGGCAGCTGCTGGAGGGGAGCTGGGACTACTACGCGGGGCAGGTGTTCGGCGAATGGCGGAATGATCCGGGGCACTATCTGGATCAGCGGTGGACGCATGTGATCAAGCCGTTTGAAATCCCTGCCTGGTGGAGGATCTACAGGGGCCTGGACTGGGGATATGAGCGGCCGTTCTCGGTAGGTTGGTACGCGGTGGACGGGGACGGGCGGATGTACAGGATCCGGGAGTACTATGGCACCAGCGGCCAGAGCAACACAGGATTGCGCATGACGCCGGACACGGTGGCAAGGAAAATCAGGCAAATCGAGAATGAAGACCCGAACCTGAAGGGCAGGACCATCATCGGGATTGCGGACCCGGCCATCATGCACAGCCAGACGGGACCGGAGACCACGGTGGAGTATCTGATGCGCAAGGGCGCGGGGATCCACTGGCTGCCGGGCAAGCACGACCGTTTCCAGGGCCTGATGCAGTGCCACTACCGCCTGGCCTTCGGGGAGGACGGCAGGCCCATGTTCTACTGCTTCTCCAGCTGCAGGCACTTCATCGAGCTGGTGCCGGCACTGGTGTATGACCAGGCGGACGTGGAGGACGTGGACACGGACATGGAGGACCACATCTATGACGAGTGGCGGTATGTGTGCATGGCGAATCCATGCAAGGCGCGGGAGAGCGCGAAACCGCCGGCCTATGACGGGGACGATCCGCTGAACCTGCAGCCGGGGCAGGCGGAGAAACCGCTGTTCTATCGGATTTAAGGAGGAGTGACCATGGCGAAAACAAGCGAGCAGATCCTGGAGGAGATGAAAAGTGCGGGCCTGGCGGACAAGAACTTCCGGGCGGACCGGGGCGCCTCGGCGGAGGTGCGGCCCCAGGATCCGGTGGGGATGGCGCGGGAGCTGATGGCGGGACCGCCTGGGATGGCGCCCACGGGGAACCCCTCTGTCCCTGCGGGGACATCTCCCCTTTCAGGGGCGACAGGGAACCCGGGGATGCCTGGGGGGACGATGCCCACGGGGAACCCCTCTGTCCCTGCGGGGACATCTCCCCTTTCAGGGGCGACAGGGAATCCTGCACAACTGCCTCCCAGGGAAAACCTCACCCCACAGCCTCCTCACCTTTCAGGCGCGGGGGAGATGGGCATGCAGCCAATGAAGCCGGCCATCGGGAAGGAGGAACTGGAGAAAGCACGGGAGAAGCTCCACCGCTACATGGCCAGCAAGGCGAGCAACGACGCGCGAATTGCGGATGATGAGGACTGGTGGAGGCTGCGGCACTGGGCGCTGGTGCGCATGAAGTACGGAGACAAGCGGACGGAACTGCTGACGCCACGGTCCGCCTGGATGCTGAACTCCATCATGAATAAGCACGCGGACGCCATGGATCAGGCACCCACCTGCACAGTGCTCCCACGGGCGGAGGACGACATCCAGGACGCGGAACAGCTCTCCAGCATCCTGCCGGTGATCCTGGAGGCGAATGACTGGGAGCAGACCTATGACCACAGTTGGTGGACAAAGCTGAAGACGGGCACGCGGGTGATCGGCGTGTTCTGGGACAGCAGCAAGGAGAACGGCGCCGGAGACATCGCCATCCGGGAGGTGGACGTGCTGAATCTGTTCTGGGAGCCGGGGATCCGGGACATCCAGCAGAGTGACGCGGTATTCTGCCTGCAGCGGATGACGATGGAGAAGCTGGAGGAGGTATACGGCGAGCGGGTGAAGGACTTCCAGGGCGGCGAGGGCGAGCGTCCGGTGGAGTACAGGCACGACGATCCGCAGGACCGGGGCGAGATGGTGACGGTGGTGGACTGGTACTACAAGAAGCGCAGCCCCACGGGCCGGACGGTGCTGCACCTGTGCAAATGGGTGGGGGACAGAATCCTGTACGCCACGGAGAACGAGCCGGACATGGCGGAAACCGGATGGTATGAGGACGGCAGCTATCCGTTTGTGGTGGACCCGCTGTATCCCATCGCGGACAGCATCTGCGGATTCGGAGAAGTGGACATCATGCGGGATCCTCAGACCTACATCGACAAGATGGACGAAATCATCTTGAGGAACGCCATGATGGCAGGGAAAAAGCGGTGGTTTGTCCAGTCTGGCGGCGGGATCAACGAGGACGAGTACACAGACTGGGAGCGGGACATCGTGCATGTGGAGGGCGCCATGGACGAGACGGCGCTGCGGGAGATCCAGGTGAGCGAGCTCAACGCGGGGATCTACAACATCCGGCAGGCCAAGATCGACGAGATGAAGGAAACAAGCGGCAACCGGGACTTCAGCCAGGGCGGGAGCAGCGCGGGCATCACGGCGGCCAGCGCCATCGCGGCGCTCCAGGAGGCGGGAAGCAAGCTGTCGCGGGACATGATCAAGGCGTCCTACAGAGCCTTTGTGCAGGTGTGCAGCCTGGTGATCGAGCGGATCAGGCAATTCTACGATGTGCCGCGTGTCTTCCGCATCACCGGGGAGCAGGGCGAGCAGGAATTTGTGGAGTACGGGAACGCGGGCATCAAGCCGCAGACCATGGACGCGGGATTCGGGATCCAGGGCGGCCGGCGGCCGATCTTCGACATGAAGGTGAAGAGCGAGAAGAACAGCCCCTTCAGCCGGATCAGCCAGAACGAACTGGCCAAGGAGCTGTACGCGGCCGGCGTATTCAACCCGGAAATGGCGGACCAGGCGCTTATGCTTTTGGATATGATGGACTTCGAGGGCATCGACCAGCTCAGGAAGAAAATCAGCGAGCGCGGCACGCTGTTTGATCAGATGCAGCAGCAGATCATGGCACTGACGCAGCAGGTGATGGCGCTGGGCGGCGGACAGGTGACGCCGGCAGGCATGGATCAGGGCATGCCGGGCGCACCAATGGCGGGCGGAGCAGAAGGAGAGACGGGAGCCGGGAAACAGGGCACGGACCCGACAAGGGACGCATTCCAGGGCTACACCAATACACTGCCGCAGCGGGCGGCTGAACGGGCGCGGAACGTGAGCGCGGTCAGGTAAGAGAGGAGGGAGAGCATGGCGACATTCCAGATGGACATGCCGCCGGCACTGAGCGGGCAGAACCAGGACATGCAGGCCATGCGCTCGTACATCGCTCGGCTGGTGGACCGGCTGCTGTACACGCTGAACCACCTGGACGACGAGAACCTGGTGGAGGGCGGAGTCAGCATCGGGAAGCTGAACGGCGGGAGCGGCGCCATCGCCCAGGCGGCGGCCCAGGAGATGGCGGCCAGCCAGCAGGGCTACAGCAAGGTGCAGCACCTGCGGGCCCAGGTGGCGGAGATCGTGACGGCGGTGATCCAGCACGCAGTGGTGGATTGGGCCAACCTGAAGCACGTCACCGGTGAGACGGCCATCATCGCGGACTTTGTGGGCGAGAAGATGTTCATCGACCGGCTGGGCGTGACCTCCGCCCAGGTGGTGGACCTGACGGTGGGCACGCTGTGCATCCGGGCGGCGGACGGAAACTATTACACCCTGGACGTGGACCTGGACAGCGGGACGGTGACGGCCACCCAGACCACGGTGAGCGTGGACGAGATGGCGGCCGGGGAGACGGAGAGCGGGCGGCACATCATCGACAGCGACCTGACGGTGCAGGAGCTGAACGCCACCAGCGTCAAGGCGGTGGAGGCGCTGATCTCCAGGATCATTGCGACCAGAATTGACGTGGACGAGCTGTTCGCCAGGGAGGCCACCATCCAGAAAATCACTGCCGGGGAGATTGCCAGCCGGCTGGAGGCAGGGCTGGACCTGAGCAGCAACGTGAGCATCCAGAGCACGGTGCGGCAGATCACGGAGGCCGGGGACCAGGAGCTGCGGCAGCAGATGACCCAGATCAAACAGACGGCCAGCAGCGCGGAGATCCTGGCACAGAACCTGAAGAACCGGATGGGCACCCACTTCATCGTGGAGAACGACATGGTGCGGATCTGGCAGGCCGGGGACTGGGAGCAGCAGCTGACCAGCACGGAGCTGCGCTTCAAGAACAGGACGAGCGGCACGGTGGCGGCCAGCTTCGGCGTAGCGGGAGGCTACGCGGACCGGCTGCAGAGCTATGACAAGCTGTCTGTGGGCCGGGAGAGCAGCGGCTGGTATGACATGACCATGAAGCCCACGGGGGTGCAGGACAAGTGGCGGGGGAGCACGGCCGGGGCGCCGGCCATCATCACGGCGGAACCGGAGGACGTGCGGACCAGCCAGGGCGGCAGCTTCGAATTCAGCGTGACGGCGGAGCACGCGGACAGCTACCAGTGGCAGAAGCGGGGCCGGGGCGCGGAGACCTGGGAGGACATCACCGGCGCCGAGGGCAGCAGCTTGAGCGGGACGGCGAACCGGGAGGCCATCGCGGCGGAATACCGCTGTGTGTGCGGCGCGGCGGAGACGGCGGCTGTGCGGGTGCTCATCAGCGGGGCGCCGGTGATTACGGGCTTCAGCGAGAGCGGCGGACAGCTGACGGCCACGGCAGCGGGAACGGTGAGCAGCTGGCACTGGCAGAAATGGCAGGACAGCGGCAGCGCCTGGGCGGACATCGGCAGCAGCGCGGACAGCTGTGCGGCCAGCGGCACGGGGCGGTATCGCCTGGTGGTGGCGGACAGCGGCGGCCGGGAGGCGGTTTCACCGGAGATCGGGGTGAGCTGAGAGGAGGGAGCGCATGGTACGGGAGTATACCCTGAGCAACACGGGGAACATAGCGGCCGGCAGCAACAGTGAGAGATACCTGACCTGGACCCACGAAGGCACCAGCCAATATGTGCTGGAGAACATGCAGCTGCAGTTTGTAGTCGGGTACAGCAGGACCTATAAGGCCTACGCCTATGAGAGCGTGGACGGACGCGCCACACAGCGCCTGAACACCGATTTTGTGTATGCCGGCGCCGGGACCACGGTGACCGTGGCGCTGGACAGAGCCGCCTGGGCCAACCGGACGGGCGGTTCCCTGACCTTCAAGTTCTACGCGCCGTCAAGCGGCACCAACAGCTACCGGAACATCAAAGTGATTCTGACATACCGGGCAGTGGCGGAGCCTTCCACCATCACGGTGGAGACGGCCATTGCGGGGGATCCGCAGACGGTGCGCATAACCAACACGGACCCGGATGTGTACCACACAGTCACATGGAGCTATGGACCGGATGGGTACGGATTGTTCAGGAATATCCTGGACGAGATGGACGAGATAGAACTGAATGGCAACGTGGAACTGTGGAACAGACCACGGGTGACAGCGGCTGCTATGATCGAGGCAGGATATACAGAGTTTGAAGAAGGCGACTATGCAACACTGTACTCCATGACTTACACCACACATGGAGATACATTTACGGCACTGCTGTCTCCTATAAGAGCGGACGGCGCCGTATTCTCACCAACGGCAATGGATGCATATTTCAAAAGCATCACAGCAGGAGCGCAGACAACGGAGGCCATCATTGCGAACGATGCACAGGAGAAAAAGCTGCTGATGCATGTTGTGAGTGGTGAGCACATCGACCACATGGAAGAAGTGGCCATTCAGGCGCATGAACTGTCTGCCATGTGGGAGGAGACGGTGGACGAATACGGAGCGGTAACCAGGACGAACGTACTGGCAAACACCATCACAAGCGGAAAACAGACCTACAACGCGGCCACCAGGAGTCCGGCGTGGGCTGTGCCGGCGGGGAGCCTGACGGCACTGTTCCAGGCGAGTCCCAACAGCGCGGCGGTGATGGGCACGGTGACAGTGGTGACCTTCACAGGCGACGGCACACAGGTGGGCACCACCACGGCGGACGCGGAGCTGCTGCTGCCGGAGACGGAGACCACGAAACCGGCCATCACGGCAACGGAAATGACCGGGACACCGGACACGGTGGCCCAGCACATCGCGGCGGTGACGGGGAACCAATGGGTGGAGGAGCACACCACGGCAACCTACAGCGTGACGGCGGCCGGCTACCAGGGCGCCACCATCACCAGGATCCGGGTGCTGACACCGGATGGGAGCCTGACCCTGAGCAGCGGCACGGGCAGCGCGGTGGTCCGGACGGCAGGACGGTATGCGGTGGGCCTGGAGGTGGAGGACAGCCGGGGCTTCATCCGCACGGTGACGGAGCAGTGGGTGCTGCAGGAGGTGCAGGCCTACCACCAGCCCATCATCACCAGCCTGCAGGCCATCCGCTGTGACAGCAGCGGCCAGGAGACGGAGGACGGCGGGCACGTCTGGGTGGAGGCCTCGGCGGTGCTGGCGGACATCGCCCACACATTGACCCTGCGGGCGGCCATCCGGGAGAAGGGCGGCAGTCAGATCGGCACCAAGGCCGTCATGACGGGCGGCACGGTCATCCTGGGAGGCAACCTCAGCGAGGAGATCACCTATGTGGTGACGGTGGAGGCGGAGGACGAGTACGGCCTGACAGACGAGGCGGAGATCGAGATCGGCACGGGGATCATCACCTTCTCCCGGCTGACCGGGGGGAAGGGCGTGGCCTTCGGCAAGGCGGCGGAGCGCTACGGCGTGGAGATCCGGGAGGAGTGGCCCTTCTTCACCCACGGACAGGAGATCCTCCGCCTGGTGGTGGACATTGCCCATCCGCCGGGGAGCATCCTGGAGACAGCGGACGCGGCATTCGACCCCAACACGCAATGGCCATGGACAGTGTGGGGAAAGCTGGGCAGCGGAAAGTGGGCCAGGGGGGTATAGCCGGCCGGAAATGGGCAGGCTACAATGGACATGACAAGGGGGGGAGACAGATGGGCACCTACTACAACGAGGAGCGGAAACAGTACGAGAACTATGAAACGGCGGTGGTGGCCAGGCTGAAGAGCGTGGCGGACGCCATGGAGATGGGCACGGACATCTCCACCATCCTGACGGCGGCCACCAGGGCTACGGAAGCGGCGGAAGCAGCCACGGCTGCGGCGGCAGATGCAAGTGCAGCAGCCTCCTCTGCCGTGCGCTACAACACCGCCCAGAGCCTGTCGGACGCGCAGCAGGCACAGGCGCGGGGAAACATCGGGGCTGCAAGTGAGGCGGGGTTTGAGACTGCGACTGGGTTTGTTCCGTTTGACGGCGAGGACGGGAGTGTGACCAACCGCAACCTGACCGTCTCCAGAGTCGGACAGCGGTACACTGTTTCGCGCACGGCTGCACACACGAGTAATACGGATTTGTGCTTTATGCCAAATCTGCACGCCGCCAACTACAGTTCGGCAGGCGCGAATTATGACAACTGGGTCACGGAATCGAGGGTGGCGCTGATCCCCGGCAAGCGGTACAGGATGGCGGTGCGCGTGATTTCAGGAGCGTTCCCAACGAATGAACGCTTAAATCTTGTCGCGATGAACGAGTCCGGTCAACAGATTGGGAACGGCTTGATATTGGCGCTTGGTTCGCGATACGTTGATTTTACGTTTGAGGGGACATACCTGACGATTGCCGGCTACGCCAGAGCAGCGTTCGCAACCGGGGAAACGCCTTTGGTATTCGACTTGGCTGTATACGACAGCCCGGAAGGTGCCAGCATCGCAAATAATGAGCCATACATTGCGCGGAATAATTACGATATTGGTGGCCTGATGATGTGGCAAGGCCAACTCTATAAGGCCACACAGGCCATTGCGGCTGGAGAAACCATCGCCCCCGGCACAAATGTGACGGAAACCACCGTTGCGGCACAGCTTGCTGAGAGGGACACGGCTATTGCGGCAGAGACGGCGGCAAGGGAAACGGCAATTGCAGGACTGCCGATGAGTGCAGGAGCGTACTTTGCTGGACTGCTTGGAGCAAACGGGACTGTTGATCTTAACCGCAAGCGCGTGGTGGTAACGGGCAACCACATCCACATGGAGGGCATGGGAAGCGGCACTTCAGCAAGCACCTATGCCATATTCAACACGCTTGGCACGCTCGGCGCCGTCAGTAGTTCTTACTCGGCAGAGCGGATCAAGAGCCTTTTTACGGGCGGATATTGTTACACGGTTAAAGGAAGGCCGCTGTTTGCTACAAGCACAGGACATATCCTTAGAGTGACATACGTCAAGAGGTCGGACGTGGAGCCACAGAACGAATGGGACTGGGGTTACGGCTTGTATACATACAACGCAGATACTGACACCGTGACTAATCTGGTACACAATTACTCCATGAGTAAAGAAAACGGCATCCTGATCTACGATACGCCCATAGCCTCAACCCTCATTGATATAGCGCGAGAGAATGGAAACCTTGCGCTGGTCATCTACGGAAAGACTGATGCTCAATGGGCATCCAGCAAGATTGACCTGTATTGGGAAATCATCCCTGTAGCACTTACGACCTGACAACGAAAGGAGACTGAACCATGATCTTCTATGCACAGCGGAAATCCATCAAGAACGGACAGCCCCAGACCATCAACAACCGCTACGGCACCCGTGAGGAGATGGAGCGGCAGTTCCACCTGTACTGCGCCAGCGCTGCCACGAATGCTGACGGCTTTGAGGTGGACTCCATCGAGTGGGGCACCATCGAGCAGGGTGTCGTTGAGCGCCACGTCTGGACGAACGCGCCCGCAGAGACTCCGGCGGAGTAAGAGAGGGGGCGGCGGCATGGCGGTGCTGGCGGTTCTCCTGATCCTGTCCCTGTCCGCCGCCCTGATCTACGCGGGGGCGGTGGAGATCAACCGCAGGGCAGAGCGCTGGGAGCGGTATGAAAAGTGGATGCACCCACCCAACGATGACGACGGGGTGAGCCTTCTGGAGGAGGGGAAAAAGGAATGAGCACCTACTACAACGAGGAGACCGGGCAGTACGAGAACTTCGAGAACGCGGTGATGGAGGCGCTGGAGAAGATCGACCAGGCGCTGCACAGCGGCGAGGAGAACCAGGGCGGTGGCGAATAGCCCAAGGGGGGTATATACGGGGCGGTGACCCCGATATACAATACAGACACAGGGGAAACCCCAGCCGGCTGAAAGGGCCGAGAGAGGAGCAGCAATGCTGAAACTGAATGAACGCTGTTTCCGGTATCCGGATGGAGGCGCGGGCGCGTCCGGAGGCGGGGACGGAACGGGCGGGGCAGGACAGGACGCCGCTGTCCAGGAAACGGCACAGGCCCAGGGCGGCCAGGAGCCGAACGCGGAGACTGCCAAGCAGGATCCGAAAGCACGCGCAAAAGCCTACCACGACATGGTGCGGGGCGAGTACAGGGATCTCTACGACGCGGATGTGCAGAAGATCGTGCAGCAGCGGCTGCGCGGCGCAAAAGCGGCCGAGGAGAGCATGGGCAAAATCGACGGTGCGCTGTCAGTGCTGAAGAAAGCCTATGGTGTGGAGGACCTGGACGCGCTGAGCAAAGCCATCACAGACGACGACCGCTTCTACGAGGACGAGGCCATGAGGCGGGGGATGGATGTCCAGACCTATAAGGAACTTAGGCAGAAGGACGAGGCCATCGCCAGATACCGGGCCGAACAAGAGGCGGCGAGAGAGCGGGAGGAGCAGACCCGCCAGGTGATGGGCTGGAGAGCCGAGGAGGCAAAGCTGAAGGAGACATTCCCAGATTTCGACCTGGAGACAGAGATAGACGCGTCGGGCGGCGAGCTGTTCCAGATGCTGAAGCGGGGGATCTCCCTGGAGCACGCCTACATGGCACTGCACATGGACGACATCGTGGGCAACAGTCTGCAGGGCGCCATGCAGCGGGGCGCACAGATGACCATGGACGCGATCCGGGCCAACGGCATGCGACCCAGCGAGAACGGCGCAGGCAATACGCCGAGCGCACGGGCGAACTACGACCTGAGCAAGCTGGACAAGGCAAAGATGCGGGACATCGAGCGCCGGCTGATGCACGGGGAGGAGATCACGGCGGACAAGCTCGGCATGATGTAACACACGAAAGGAGCGAGAATCATGGCTGATTCCCAGAGCAATACCAATATTGCGGCAACCCAAACCCATGTGGGCGGCGTATATGACGCCAGCAACCACCGCTACAACCTGAACGACGGCACCACGGCCAACAACCTGAACCCGACCCTCAAGGAATACTATGTGAAAACCCTGCTGGAGAACAGCGAGCCGAAGCTGGTCTATGCCAAGTACGGCGACCAGTACCCGCTGCCCCAGGGCAACGGCAAGCGCATGGAGTGGAGAAAGTTCTCCAAGCTGGGCAAGGCGCTGACCCCCCTGACGGAGGGCGTGACGCCACAGGGCACCAGCCTGTCCATGAGCACGGTGAACACGGTGATCAACCAGTACGGCGACTGGATCCGGCTGAGCGACATCGTGAAGCTGGTGAGCCTGGACAACCTGGTGGTGCAGGCCACCAAGCAGCTGGGCAGCCAGGCGGGCCGGACGCGGGACACCATCGTCCGGGAAGTGCTGATGGGCGGCACCCAGGTGCGCTATGCGGACAAGGTGGTGAACAACGTGCCCACGGCGGTGACCACCCGTTCCGGCCTGGACGCCACGGCGCTGATGACGCCGGAGCTGCTGATCAAGGCGGCCACGGACCTGGACGCCATGGACAACGACGGCGTGGACGGCGGCGAGGACTATGTGGCCATCATGCATCCGTATGTGGCCTATGACCTGATGCGCCACCCCGAGTGGAAAGACTGGCAGATCCACCAGAACAGCGGCCGGCTGTATGACCGGGAGGTGGGCCGGATCGGCAAGGTCCACATCATCACCACCAGCGAGGCCAAGATCTGGACCGGCACCGGCTGCCCCAGCGGCCTGGCGGTGTTCGGCACCATCGTCATTGCGGCCCACGCCTACGGCGTGACGGAACTGCAGGGCGCGGGCCTGGAGCACATCATCAAGCCCCTTGGCTCCGGCGAGGATCCCCTGAACCAGAGGGCCAGCGTGGGCTGGAAGTGCACCTTGGCGGCCACCCGCCTGAACGAGGACGCGCTGCTGCGCATCGAGAGCTGCAGCACCTACTCCGGCACCGCTGTGGCGAACTGACGGACAGAGACAAGGGGGGAGGCGGACGACCTCTCCCCTGTCTCCAATGAAAGGAGAATAGCATGGCCACCAAGAAGACCGTGAATCCTGAGACTGAGATCGAAAACAACGAGGCGGAAGCGCCTGTGGAGAACGTGCCGGCGGTGGATCCCGGCGAGGAGCTGGTGACGGTCCAGCTCTTCAAGGACAACGAAAGGTATTCGGCGGACCTGTATGTGGCGGTGAACGGCGAGCGGATCCTGATCCAGCGGGGCGTACCGGTGCAGATCAAGCGCAAGTTTGCGGAAGTGATCGAGCGCAGCATGGCCCAGGACGGCATCGCGGAGACGATGATGCAGCAGATGGCCAGCGCATACGAGAAGGCCACGGAGGAAAAGACCAGGCCGGTGTAAGACCGGAAGACACGGCAAATGGCCGCTGCTTAAGAGGCGGCGGCCATTTTTGGAGGGATGGGAATGACCAGACAGCAAGTGATCGACCGGGTTAAGCGGGACCGGCCGGGGGAGAGCACGGACGCGGAGCTGAACCTGTGGCTGGACCAGCTGGACATGCGCTGGACGGACGAGGTGCTGGAAACGCACTGGGGGAGCAGCCCGGACAGCGCAGACGCCATCCTGGCCACCAATGAGCGGACCTGGAAGAGCGCGGACGGCACCGCCACAGCCGGCGGCCTGACCGCTGTGCGGGAGGGCAACCTGCTGAAGATCAGCGGGACCAGCACGGACAATGTGCTCATCCGGCTGAACGGGGAGAGCATTGAGGCAGTGCAGGGCATGAATCCGCCATCGGCCTGGAGGAGCGGCATGGTGGGACCGGGCGAGCATGGCTACCAGATCTACAGCCTGATTCTCAACGGGAACGGAGAGACAGTATACATAGGCTTCCTGTCGGAGGATACGAGCATCGACGCAGAGTTTGTGATCCTGCCGGCTGCCGGAGAAACAGACACAAAGGGAGACCTTAATGCAGACAACGCCAGCATCTTCCTGTGGATCACCAGCGGCACGACCTTTCCGGAGGGGTGGACGCTGTGGATGATGATCCCGGAGGAGCGGGACCCGGACTGGCCGGAGGACTGGGCGGAGCGGGTGCGGCGGCATCTCACGAGGCAGCTGCTGATCCCTGAGATCGACGAGGAAGTGTACATCCACTGGCTGTACGCAAAGATTGACTACAGGCTGGGGGAGATGGAGCGCTACAACAATGACGCGGCCATGTTCAACACGGACTGGGACGCGGCGGCGAAGCGCTGGCACAGGCAGCACCTGCCCAAGGGCCGGCAGGTGATCCACAACGTCTACGGCCATCCCTTTCCCTGGCATCCTGTGGAGGATCCACTGAACCAGCGGGGGGACTGGGCGAAATACTGAGGAGGGAAATTATGCTGCCGACACTGCAGAACTATCAGAAGCGGCAGGTGACGGCTGTGCAGCTCGGCGGCCTGAACCTGACGGAGAACAACGCGGACGGGGACAACGGGAGCAAATACTGTGACTGGAGTTGGACACAGAACACGGACACGGCCATGGTGCCCATCATCCGCCGGCGGGAGAAGCGGATCCATATCGGGCAGTTGGCAAAGCCCAACGGCATCTGTGCGCTGGACCGGCTGTGCTTCGTCTACGGGGAGAAATTCTTCTGGAACGGGTACTACTACGGGGATGTGGAAGACAGCGAGAAAATGCTGGTGCCCATGGGCAGCGACATATGCATCTTTCCGGACAAGCGGATCTTCAACACGGCGAGCCTTACCTTCCGGGACATGGAGCACACAAACAGCATCGACAGCGGGACGGTGAGCATCAAGCTGGCGCAGGCGGACGGGAGCGAATGGCTGCCGGAACCGACGGCATCGGCCACAGCGCCGGCAAATCCGCAGAACGGGGATCATTGGCTGGACATGAGCGAGGACCCCATCGTGATGAAGACCTGGAGCGAGGCGGCCGGCATGTGGGTGGACGAGTACACCACCTGTGTGGCGGTGGAGGCGGACGGGATCGGCGCGGGCCTGGCGGTGGACGACGCGGTGACGGTGGAGGGCCTGACGGTGGCGAGCCTGAACGGCACCTGGCAGCTCCTGGCGGTGGACGATGACAGGATCGTCTACACAGGCGTCATCAGCGAGGAGGAAGAGCAGGACGCGACGGAGGACCCGGTGACCGTGAAGCGGGAGACGCCGGACATGGACTATGTGATCGAGCACAACAACCGGCTGTGGGGGTGCTCCAGCGAGAACCATGAGATTTACGCCTCCGCACTGGGTGATCCGACGAACTGGAGACGGTACGCGGGGATCTCCACGGACTCCTGGGCGGTGACGGTGGGCACGCCGGGACCCTTCACAGGCATGGCGGTGGTGAACAGCACGGTGTGCGCGATGAAGGAAGACTGCATTCACAAGGTGTACGGCACCATGCCGGCCAACTTCCAGACAACGGTGGACCACTACCGGGGCGTGGAGAACGGCAGCGCGAAATCCATTGTGAAGATCAACGAAATGTTGTACTACAAATCCGTCTTCGATGTGTGTGCCTATAACGGCACGGAAGTCATGAGCATCTCCAAGCCCCTGGGCACGACGGTGTGGAAGAACGCGGTGGCAGGCGTGAATGACCGGCGGCTGTACATCTCCATGCAGGACGAGGACGGGACATGGCACCTGCTGACCTACGACACCACCACAGGGCTGTGGATGCGGGAGGATGGCGTCCAGGCGGTAGGCTTTGCCTCCTGCCTGACGGAAACCTTCATGATGGCGGCGAACGGCGGACTGTGGGCGCTGAGGAGCGCGGAGTACGCGAAGAACAACTTTCTGGAGAACGATGACTACACCATCATCGGACCGGGCGGGGAGACATTCGAGGCTGTGGAGGAAACGGACGCGGAGTGCCCATGGATCCTGCGAACCGGGGAGATCATGGCGAGACTGCCGAACAACCAGCGGATAGGCAAGATCGAACTGCTGGTGGACCTGCCGGCGGGCACCACAATGACGGTGAAGGTAAAGAAGGACAACGAACCCATGGAGACGGTTTACAGCGTGGAATCCGGGGATGAGCGGCGCTATCCGCTCCCGATCTATCCCAGGCGCTGCGACCGGCTGATGATTGAACTGAGCGGCACGGGGCCGATGAAACTGTACAACATGAGCTGGCTCATCGAGGGCGGCAGCGAGTATGGGAGGGCATAAGCATGGCGACGAAACAGAAGACAACGCCAACGTATGACACGCTGGGCGACCTGAACCTCATCGGGAATCGGACGGGCACCCAGGTGAACCTGCCGGTGAACACCGGCGGCGGGACCACGCTGAAAATGCCGGCCACCAACCAGAGCAGCATTGAGGCGGGGAAGAAGGCGCTGGAGCAGCTGCTGGCAAACCAGGGAAAGACCCGCACGGGTACGGGCAGCACCGGCACCGGCAGCAGCACCAGCAAGACCACCGCGGTGGCCAACGGGTACTATGTGCCGGTGAAGAACCCCCGGGCCGGGGAGTATGCCCAGCAGGTGGCGGAGAGCTACGCCAGGAGCCAGCCGGGGAACCAGCCGGCATGGGAGGACAAGTGGCAGCCCCAGATCGACGCGCTGCAGGGGGGACGCTACGGGCCGTATGAGAGCCCGTACCAGCAGCGGATCGACGGACTGCTGGACCGGATCCTGGACCGGGGGGAATTCCAGTACAACTGGAGCGACGATCCCCTGTACCGGCAGTATGCGGCGCGGTATCAGCAGCAGGCGCGGCAGGGGATGCAGGACGCCATGGGCCAGGCGGCAGCGCTGACGGGCGGCTATGGCTCCACCTACGGCCAGGCGGCAGGACAGCAGGCGTATGCCAACCAGATGCAGGGGCTGAACGACGCGGCCATGCAGCTGTATCAGGCGGCGAAAGACCGGTACGACACCGAGACGGCGCGGCAATTCCAGCAGATGGGCACCCTGGAGCAGCGAGAGGCTGTGAACCGGGGAATGTACCAGGACGACCGGGACACCTGGTACAACCGCCTGGACGCGGACATTGCCAACCTGCGGAACAGCCAGATGATGGGCTTCAACGTATACCAGGACGCGGCGGACCGGGAGATGGCGGAGCGGCAGGACGCGTGGAACAAATACCAGTACTGGAACGCGCTGTATGAGCAGCTGCAGCAGCCCATCTACCAGTGGAGGAGCAACGCGGCAGCCTACACCCAGGACACGGCGGACTTGCTGGCAGCCCTGGCGGCGGAGGAGGAGCGGAAGCGCCTGCAGCAACAGCAGCAGCAGCAAAGCATCCGGGAGAGCAACATCACTCGCAAGGCCAATAATCGGGTGCAAATGGACAGATAAGCGGAGGGAAATGGGATGGCAGGAAAGCTGAAGGATATGGACCAGGCAACGCTTGATGAGCTGCTGGCGGCTACGCGGCAGATCCAGGACAAGCTGAAAACCGGCGGGAATCAGGACAGGTCTGCGCTTGGCAGGCTGCTGCAGGAGGCGGCAGCGGTGAATGCACAGCAGCGGCTGGACCAGGCGCAGCGGATGATCGTCCAGGCAAACCCGGACCATCCCATCAGCCGGATCCTGTCAAACCCGGATGCCAGCCAGACCACCAAGAACAGGATTGCGGGGAGAATGCTGACGCCGAACAATCCGCTCCAGGAGCGTGAGGACGCACAAACGGCAAGTATGCTCAGCCGCCTGGCACCCAGGTATCTGGGCCAGCTGAACACCCAGACCAACTATATGCCTACCAGCCGTCAGGCACAGCGGGAGGCGCAAGCCAAGAAAGTACAGCAGGCGTATGGCCTTTTGAGCGTGGCCACATCGGACGAATACCAGCGGAGCCAGAACCGGCCGGGGAGCAACAACGCGACGCCGGGAGACATGGCCAGGCTGGATGCGAACCGGGACGCCATCGGCAGGCGGATGGCAGACCGGATGGCCACCGAATCCTCCGGCTGGAGCGCCGAGGGCTCACGCAGCAACGCGCTGTATAACTGGCTGACGAGTGAGGACGGCCGGAAGACCCAGGCCTACACCAACCTGATGACGGCCGTGCGGGGCGACCAGGTGGCGCTTCGGAACATCCTGGAGAACAACTACCAGGGGGCACGGGACCAGGCGGAGCAGGCCATGCGGGAGGACTTGCAGGCAAAGGAACAGGCAGCACGGGAGCAGGCGCTGGCAAATGCGGACGCGAACCAGGAGACGGCCTACCAGGCCTGGCTGAAGAGCAACGAGGGCAGGCAGACCAGGGAATACTACAGGGTGCAGAACGAGGGCTACCTGTACGACGCGGTGGAGCGACACGCGGCGGACCTGGAAGGCAACGATCTCCTTGACGAATGGAGACAGGATCCGGAGAACCCGAGGAAGCGGAAGGCGCTGCTGGACAAGATCGTGGACCTGGAGACCAGGGCCGAGTTTGCCATGGCCTATGACCACGGCCTGGGCAGGCTGGGGACGGCCTCCCAGCAGGCTGCGGAGCTGTCGGAGAGCGCAAGGGGCGCCAGGCAGGCCCACTGGCAGGGCGGCGTGGACGACCTCATGGAGCAGGTGTATACCCTGCGGAAAACTAACCTGTATGCAGGAGCATCGGAATTCAACCGGACATGGCGGGAGAAGCAGAACCGGCTGAACCAGCTGTATGCGCAGCAGGCTGCCGGCTATGGCCAGGGCGGCGGCTTGATTGAAAACCTGCAGGCAGCGGAGAACATCCGGGACGAGATCGCGGTGCTGGAGAACGACCTGGCGGTGATGAGCTACAGCGGGGCCATGCTGCAGCCGGATTTTGATGCGAGGAAAAAGCCAATCGGGAGCTATATGGATACGGACAGGTTCTATGCGCAGCTCGCCGGTGATAAGCGGTATCCCATCCCGGACCCCAAAGACTGGCACAATGCGGACGCCTTTGAGTGGAATGTCGAGATGGGACCTTACTATGAGGAGATCGGGAAGAACGGAGCCACACGGATGGACTTCCTGACGGGTATGACCCAGGCGCAGAAGGACGTTTTCTTCTACATCTACAACAACCCTACACAGGGCAAAGAAAAGGCCTATGAGTACCTGGACACCATTGCACCCAGCGTGCTGTATGCTAACGCGCTGGCACAGGCGGAAAAGGAGCAGCAGTGGGCCAGCGACAACCCGTTGGGCGCCATCATTCAGGACGCCCTGGCCAACCCGGCCAGATCTATCGATGCAGCGCGTTTCTGGTGGAAGGACCTCACCAGCCAGGGTGCACTGGGGGCAAGCCCCAACGATATGACCACAGGCAACCAGCGGCAGGTCACCGTACATCGTGGAGCCACCAGCGACTGGGCCTATGAGTTCACCGGGGACTGGGCGGTGAAGGGCATCAACCTCTGGAACAGCGCCACAGGGCAGAAAAAGCTGGACCGCAAACAGGAGAAGGAGGTGCGGGAGGCCTGGGGCGGCATGGGCCGCTTCTTTAAGGAGGGCCTGGCGGACAGCGGCCTGGACAGCGCGGTGAACATGGGCATCGGTGCCATGACGGGCATGGGCGTGAGAGGCCTCCTGGGATCCATGGGCGTGGAGATGACGCCTGAGGTGCTGGGATGGATCAAGACGCTGACGGTGCGGACATCTGTCCTGCCCATGTCGATCCAGGCAGGAGCAGCAAGGCTGCAGCAGGCCAAGGAAGAGGGCTATTCCGACTGGGCAGCTCAGACCAAGGCGGGGCTCACGGCCCTGGGCGAGTATCTGACCGAGACGGGGGGCATGGAGTGGCTGGTGTCCAAAGTGCCTGTGTTCGGCAGCATTGCCAAGAAAAACGCATTCCTGGCCGGTTTGGCGGCGCTGGTCATCTCCGGCGCGGCGGAAGGCATGGAGGAGATCGCCAGCGGTGTCTTCTATGATATTACCGAGGGCCTGGCCAACCTGAATGAATCCGACTGGGCACAGAAGCGGAAGGACGCCAGGGCAGAGCTGCAGAAGAAGCTGCACAGGGAACCCACCGACGGCGAGGTGGACACGAAAGTCTTCTGGGACGAGTGCGCGGACCTGGGCCTGCAGGCGGCATCGGCAGCCATGTCGGCGGGCGGATCTGTCTTGTTCAGCAATGTGACCAGCAAAATCAGCACACCGGTGCGGGCTAATTGGACCACCAATGCGCAATTGCAGTCGGGGCTCATCAGCCAGGATGAGCGGGCGGAGTTTGAGCGGACAATCAGGGAGGGCATGGCAGCTCAACGCAGGATTGCCCAGGCGGAGGAGAACCACTGGGAGCCGAGGCAGGAAGACCTGGACGCGGTAGCGGCGCTGCGACAGCAGGAGATCGAGCTGGACCAGCGGACGCTGGAGCAGGAACTGGACCGGCAGAGCCAGGCGCAGTGGCAGCAGCTCTTCGGCGGGGAGAACAGCAACCGGCAGGGCACCCAGCAGGAGCAGCCGACGGCACAGCAGGAACAGCCAGCCCAGCAGGCCGAACAGCCCGCCCAGCAGGAGGCCGCCCAGATGGAGGCGGCCCAGGCGGAGGCGGAACAGCAGGAGCAGGCGGTACAGGAGGCCGAACAGCCGGCACAGCAGGAGCAGCCCGCACAGCAGGAGCAGCCGGCCCAGCAGGCCGAACCGCAGCCGGCGATGAACCGGGAGACCCCCAGACATCAGGAGGCCGCCCAGATGGAGGCAGCACAGGCGGAGCTGGCGTCCATCAACCAGCAGCGGGAAGCGCTGCAGGCCCAGATCGACCAACTGCAGCGGGACATCGTGAGCGCTGTGGCCGACGCAGAGTATAAGCGCACGCGTACACTGCAGCCGGGTGCAGCCCCGAACATTGGCAGGCAGAGTTGGACCCAGGAGGCGCTGGACGCGGAAGTGGCGCGGCTGCAGCAATACGGAGAGAGCATGGCCCAGCGCATGGAGCGGCTGAACCAGCGGGAAGCGGAGATCCGGGGCCAGCTGGAACAGCCAGCGGAACAGACCATGCCGGAGGGCCGGACCGAGGGCGTGGTGATCGACCAGGCGGTGGAGGAGTTCAACCGGCAGCTGGCGGAGCAGGAGGCCAAGACACAGGAGCAGACACAGCCCCAGGAGACGGAGGAACAGGCCCAGCGGCGGCAGGCCCTGGAGGCGGACATCGCAGCCTATGAGCAATCCATCCGGGAGATGGAGGAGACGCTGGCGCAGCAGCAGGGCAACCAGGCGGCAGAGGAATT
>Ga0326512_10000291_pt1 | contig 42491 bp, 45 predicted proteins | sample 1_2617_0518_D_FD_203652 | JGI IMG/M metagenome (GOLD analysis project Ga0326512, IMG submission 203652) | Bovine rumen microbial communities from UC Davis, California, United States - 1_2617_0518 | ecosystem: Host-associated > Mammals > Digestive system > Stomach > Rumen | place: USA...
TACGTTGCCGCTTGAAAAAATCAGGCATCACATCTGTGACGGTGAAATGAAAAACGCAATCGCAGAAGCATTGCATGATGGGTCGGATGATTGCGTGATAACCGTTGACCAGATGTATGCCGATGTTTATGAGGTGGATGACGAAAGGGGACAGGATGAAGCTGAACAGTGAGCAAACGGTTGTCTGCAATGTATTCAGCCGCAGAGACAAAACAGGTCATGTCCATTGCCACGACTGTCCGATGGAATTACATTTCAGAGATTGTATCTGTCTGAAGAATGTAACGAAGGAACACGCAGTTAAAGATTATGACTGGAATGGCTCTCCATACCCGGCACTTGGAGAGTACGAAGGGGGACAGGATGGAACAGTGTAAATGTCCGAACTGCGGAGCGGCCATCAACATTGCCCGGAGAATATGCGAGTACTGCGGCACGACCTTCAAACTTGATGATCTTCTTACGAACCAGTTGGAACCGCTAAAGATCGTGGTGCAGCGCCCAGGGGTCAAAGTGCTTGGGGCAAGTCTGATGGTTAATGAGTTCGATGTCCATCATGGAATGGTGCCAGAGGGGATTGTTAGGTCAGAATTGGCATCCAAACTTGCGGATGAACTGATGAAACACATGGAAATTCAGAGTGAGATTGATGTCGAAAGGATGAGAAGGGTGTTCTCTGTCAGGCTTCGCGTCCTTGATCCTGCTTTTAAGTTCTGAGGTAAAAACGACATGAGCTTCCACCAGAACCAGAACAGAAAAGCTGTTTGCCCTCTCTATGAGAGCATGGTTAAATCATCAAATGGCAAGATAGCCGGGATTCAGTGTGCATGCCTGGATCCAGGCTGCAACGCGTCTGTGATTGTCAGATTGCATGGATTCAATGAGTTGATGCGGCACAAGCGGCAGTTCTGCGACAATATGGATGGATACAGACGGTGCCAATGCTTCAGACAATATGAAAAGCTCAACCAGTAAGACCAGTCGAGAGACCGGTCTTTTTTATTAGCAATGGACGACTACAGAATGGCAATTCTGCGATGATGACATCATGAGTAAATCTAACCGCAGAACCGGCGAGAAACCGGTGACCAATAGAGACGCCAGAGGACGATTCGTCGCGGGAAATCGTGCTAACCCTGGTGGAAGACCAAAGGCAGATAAGGAGATTAAGGAGGCCCTTAAAGCCTTGGTTCCTCAGTCCATAGAAGTGTTAAAGCAGATCATAGCAAATGAGGACGCCAGAGATCAGGACAGAATCCGCGCAATCGAAGTAGTGTTTGACAGAGTGTATGGAAAACCATCACAGGAAATGAAGCTGGACGAAATCACGGCAGACAAGACGCTGGTCATGAGAATCGAGGGACTGGACGATTATGCAGGTTGATTTGGGAAAGCCTAATGCAAAGCAGGATCTTTTCCTTCGTGATCGGCACCGGCATGTGGCTTTCGGCGGCGCAAGAGGCGGCGGGAAGAGCTGGGCAGTGAGGACAAAAGCCTGCCTGCTGGCATCACGGTTCCCAGGAATCCAGATGATGATCGTCCGTAAGACCTACCCGGAATTGAAAGCAAACCATATCAGGCCGCTGAAGAAACTGCTTGGAATTGGTACGAAGGGCTGCCTGGTCCGCTACAACGATTCTGAAAAGCTGATGACGTTCCCGAACGGCAGCACGATCCTGTTTGCATACTGTGACACTGAAGCAGATACGGACCGCTACCAGGGAACCGAAGTCCATGTCTTGTTTTTGGATGAGGCAACACAGCTCTCACAAAAACAAATCGAGGACTTGAATGCCTGCGTCAGATCTACAGACGTTGATATGCCGCTCAGAACCTATTATACCTGCAATCCCGGTGGCAAAGGACATGCCTATATAAAGCGCTTGTTTGTGGACAGGATCTTCGTAGGAAGGGAGAAGCCGGAGCAGTACAGCTTCATTCAGTCGTTGGTTTACGACAATGAAATCCTTCTGCAAGCGCATCCGGAATATCTGGATGCGCTGGAGAATCTGCCGGAAGCAAAGCGTAAGGCGTGGCTTTTGGGAGACTGGAATTCCTTTGTTGGACAAGCCTTCCCCGAATTCAGGCACGATCCGGCGCATTATCAGGACAGGCAGTGGACGCATGTTATCGACAACCTGCAGGAGATCCCGCCAGACTGGAAGATCTATCGCGGCTTCGACTTTGGCTATCGCCGTCCGTTTGCCGTTGTTTGGATAGGAATCCAACCGGCCACCAACAGAATGTACCTATTTAAAGAGTGGTATGGATGCACCGATACTCCAAATACAGGTATTGAACTGTCAGCGCAGGAGATCGCGGACGGCATCACGGTCCGTGAAAAGACTGATCCTCGTCTGAAGGGCAGACAGATCTATGGAATCGCGGATAAGGCTATCTGGATAAAGGATGGAGCCGGAGAAAGTATTGCTGAGATGATGGAGCAGAGGCGGGTGTACTTCGAACCTTCAGACAGCGCACGTCTTGCCGGGAAGATGCAGATGCATTACCGCCTGCGCTTTGATGAAAAGGGGCTGCCAATGTTTTACGTCTGCAAGGAGTGCGAGGCTTTTATCAGGACGTTTCCACTTCTGCTTTACGACGAGAAAAAGACTGAGGATATCGACACTGAGCTGGAAGATCACGAATACGATGCTGTTCGTTACGTCGCAATGGCACATATCCTTAACCCGGCGCCGGTCATGCTGCCGGATATGCCTGCGGACGATCCGCTGAATATGTGGTCACAGCCGAAATATCACAACAGAGGAGGTTTATATGGCTGATATACCTATCAACATGCCGGTCTCGACAGCAGATATGAGGCCGACGCCAGCCACTCCGGGAGCCAGGAGCCGCGTCATAGGAGAGGCAGAGCTTAAAGCGGCGCAGGGCCGCCTGGAGCGTTACAAAGAAGGCAAAGCCAACTATGACGCCAAGGTTATCGAAGGAGAAGATTGGTGGAAGCTCCAGCACTGGCAGAATTTCCACCACAGCCAGAAGAGCGTAGAGAACAAGAAGCAGAACTTCAATGCAAAGCCGGTGAGCGCATGGATGTTTAACTCGATCATGATGAAACATGCCGACGCCATGGACAACTATCCCGAACCCGCAGTGTTGCCGAGGGCGATGGATGATGAGGCGGCGGCAAAGACGTTGAGCTCTGTGCTTCCGGTAATTCTGGATAACTGCAATTTTGAGCAGACCTACAGCTCTGTTTGGTGGGATAAGCTCAAAAACGGCGTTGGGATCTATGGTGTGTTTTATAATCCTACTCTCCTGAACGGTATTGGAGACGTGGATATTCGCCCGATTGATGTGCTCAACCTTTATTGGGAGCCAGGAATACAGGACATTCAGGATTCCAAAGACGTGTTCCTTCTCACATTGAAGGACAATGATCAGTTAGAGGCGGCGCACCCGGAACTGCGTGGAAAGCTCCGCGAAAGCGGTCTGACCATGCAGAAGTACAACTATGACGATAATGTAGAGACCAGCTTCGAACACAAATCAGTCGTTGTGGACTGGTATTACAAAGTCAATCATGGCAGTGGGGACATCCTTCATTACGTCCAGTATGTGGATGATGTCATCCTCTATTCGTCCGAAGATGATCCTAAATACGCGCAGACTGGTTTCTATCGACACGGAAAATATCCTTTTACATTCGATGTATTGTTTGAGGAAAAAGGGACGCCGGCGGGATATGGCTTCATCGACATCATGAGGAATCCACAGGAATTTATTGACCGGCTGGACGGCGCTATTCTCGACAACGCGCTGTGGGCAGCAAAGCCCCGGTATTTTGGTAAGGATTCCATGGGAATCAATGAGGATGAATTCCTGGATACCAGAAAGCAGATCGTACATACTTCCGGTTCTCCGAATGAGGATAATTTGAGACCTATTGAAACGAAGGAGCTGTCCGGGAATGTGCTGGCGGTCCTTCAGGCAAAGATTGAAGAGCTCAAGGAGACCAGCGGTAACCGCGACTTCTCCCAGGGAGCAACTACAGCTGGCGTAACTGCCGCAAGCGCTATCGCAGCGCTACAGGAAGCAGGCTCCAAAGGATCCCGTGATATGATCAAGGGCTCCTATAGGGCATATACAGAGATCTGCAACATTGTTATTGAGCTGGTCCGTCAGTTCTACGATCTTCCGAGAGCTTTTCGTATCACAGGCGAGAATGGCGGCCCTGAGTACATTGAGTTTGACAACTCTGGTATGCAGGCGCAGCAGACTACCGAGTTCGGAATGAATTTTATGACAGCAGAGCCGATCTTTGATATTAAGGTGAAAGCTCAGAAGTCGAATCCGTACAGCAGAACAGCGCAGAATGAGATGGCGCTGCAGTTCTATCAGTTGGGATTCTTCAATCCTCAGATGACAGATCAGGCATTAGCCGCGATTGATATGATGGATTTTGAAGGCAAGGATAAGGTCAGAGATACCATCAGGAACAATGGAACACTGTATCAGCAGCTTCAGCAGATGCAACAGACCGCTATGCGGCTCGCACAGTTGGTTGCCGGACTGAATGGTGATGTCAGGCCGCTTGCGGCACTTCAGCAGCAGGCAGGGATTCAGCCAGAAGTGCAGCAGCCGCAGGGAATACCTGCCAAAAGGGAATCAGGCTTTGACAGAGCGAAAAGACGGGCAGCGGGGGTGACGGCAGTACGATGATCAGAATCGCATTAAGACAGGACGACAGATCCGCGCAGTATATTATCAGCGGACATGCCAACTACGCTGAGAAAGGGCAGGACATTGTTTGTGCCGGCATCAGTACATTGACGAACACTCTCGCCAATATGGTCCGGGAGCTGGGAGAGAAGAAGCTGGTATCTCTCTGGATGGTGTGGCCAGATGAGGATCCGCATCATATATATGTAGAGACAGGTGGAAACCCGGTGATTAATACCGTGATGGACACAATCATGACGGAATACTGTCAGTTCGCAGGTTTATACCCTGATAACGTCAGGGTACAAATACTGAATGAAGAAAATGAAAGGAGTAGTGAAAATGATCAGAGAAGTGAACCTTGACATGACCAAATACCGGGGCATGTCAAGCGATCCGAGACCTGATGGCGCCAGTAACGGTTCGACGTTCCTGGAAATGGATAGCGGCGCGGAATATATGTACGACGCCGAGAACGAGCAGTGGCGCATCATGCCAAGCGGCAGCGGCGGTAGCGGCGGTGACAACACCGAGGTAGTCTCCGCCAGGGCAGGCGCTGACGGTACTGTATACGGTTCCCTGAAGGGACGCCTGGACGCAGAAAACGAGGATCTAAACGACAAAATCGACGGCGAAATCTCGCTTGTAAAGAGCCATTTGGAAGCGACACAGATTGTCAACGAAGCAAGCGGTGCAGTCGCATCCTTTGCGGACGGCTCAGACGGTGTGCCTGTGAGAGGGCTGATGGTTCAGATGGAGCCAATTCAGGATTTGCACGGCTATGATTCGCCTTGGCCTGCGGGGGGTGGGAAGAACCTTCTGAACGAGGTGGGGTATGTATCGTTAATTGGATGCACATACAGCGATGACATTTTCACAAGCAATACCATGTCCAACTGTAACGGGGCATTTGTACGGTTATATCTTGACAGCACCACAGTTAATACGCAGATAAAAGCGGCAACTGCTGGTGGTCGTGTGTCATTTACGATAACAGCGGATGACACATGGAACCTGATGGTTATCGGGTACAACATGACCGCAACAAACATCGCTGCACAGTACAATAAACCTGCAACCGATGGCACATATACGATATCGTTTACAACGGATGTGATTCCGAGTACAAGCGTTTATGGCAAGTTCTCGAAAATTCAGTGCGAATCCGGGTCATCTGCCACAGCCTACGCCCCCTACTCCAACATCTGCCCCATCAGCGGACGGCAGAGCGTGACGGTGACGAGGAGCGGAGTCAACGTGTGGGATGAGGAGTGGGAAGTCGGTGGATTCATGGCGGCAGACGGCACCGAGTACGCATGGACTGACAGGATTAGAAGCAAGAACTACATTCCCGTTTTTGAGAACACAACGTATTGCGTAACCAGTAATCTGTATGTGTTCTGCTATGATACCGACAAGGCGTTTATATCTCCGCTCAAACAGCTTGCTTCTGGCGGCACATTTACGACGCCAAGCGGCTGTCGGTATATCCGCTTCTCAACTCTGTCGAACACGGGTGCGACCTACAACCACGACATCAGCATCAACTACCCCTCAACCGACCACGACTACCATCCCGGCACTGTCGCATCCGTCGCTGTGCAGTTAGGTCAGACCGTCTACGGCGGCACGGTGGATGTCGTGAGCGGTGAGATGGTGGTGGACAGGGCGATGGTGGATTTGGGGACGCTGAACTGGACATATTTTGATTCGGCACAAAAATTTGCCGCACGGCTCGATGACGGGAAATATAGTGGGACAGGATGGAGCATCTCCGATGACTGCTATTGTTCCTTATATCCCGTCTTAGCTTATCAGCGATATGCTACACAGCCAGATAAGAGCGTAACTGTCGGGAGCAGTTTCTTCTCTGCAACATCGTGCGCTTTAGTGGTGTATGATTCCGCTTACACTAACACATCAACTTTCAAGGCGGCAATGGACGGTGTTCAGCTTTGCTACGTTCTCGCACAGCCTGTGACCATCACCCTCACTGCCGAACAGCTTACCACGGTTCTGGGAACGAATAACGTGTGGTCAGATGCGGATTCCGTCAGCGTGGATTATGTAGCCGACACGAAACTCTTCATCGAACAGCTTACCGTCCCGGATGCTGATATGGTGGCAGATGCAAATATTACATCTGGAAGCTATTTCATGGTGGCAAACAATTTATTCCTCGCAACCGCCAACATCGCAAGCGGAGCGGCTATCACGCCCGGTGTGAACTGCACCAGAACATCCCTTGCTGAAGCACTCAACGCACTCAACGCATAAACTGAAAGGAGATTGAATTATGTATAACTTTTTTGTCGTTCGTTTCACAAACAGAGTCGATGGTACTGCCGGGAATTCCGTCAAGGCGTATGAACAGGAAGCTGATGCACAGAAAGAGTTTTTCAGACAGGCAGGACAGGCTGTGGATACCACCCACCTTACCGACAGTGTTTCCCTGCTGACTAAGGAAGGATTTGAACTGAAGCATGAGGTATTCTTGCACGATGCTCCTGCCCCGGAAGAGACTGAGGAAGTCCCGGCTGAGTAAGTGACCTTTAAAGGAGCATTTCCATGTTTGTATCTTTACTCATTTGGTTCACATGGATGACATATTTCGTCATTCTGCGAGAATTTTAAATCAGCTTCTAAAGGAGCATAATGCGGTGTTTGGTTCTCCGTGCGGAAATTGCATTGAAACGGCAGAACTTAATTCCACGTTCGATTCGTGGAGCCGCATAATATTAAAGGAGTAAACATGAGTTTTCTGAGATATATTAAGGACTGTCTGGATTTCGCAAAGGAATATCCGCTTAATAACGGCAAAAGACTGCTGTGGATAAGAAACATTCTCTACCTCAATGCACAGCCGAAATACTGGCACGGGTGGTTAATTACGAAGTTACTGTAACTCGCTTATAAAGGGCGCTTTAAGTAAGAATAGAAACCATCTATAAGATGCGGTTACTGGTTCTCAGCAAGACAGCGATGACACTACTGGTATTAAATTTCCGTTCGATTCGGAAAGCCGCATTACAAGCGAGCCAATATCGCATTACAAGCGAGTTTGGCATTCCCCATATAGCGAATACTGCCGATGCCATAGTAATAAGCGGAAACGAAAAGGGATAACCGCTTTTCACACCAGTTTTAACTGAATACTATCAATCATAGGGAGCGGGTGACCGCTCCCTCTTTTTACAGAAAGGAGTACTGGATGGTAACCAAAGTGAATCTGTCCACGAAGGAGTACCGGGGCCTCTCGACAGACGAGAAACCGATCAGAGACGTCGGGAACGGTTCCGAGGTTTATGAGATGGACACCGGGAAGACCTATTACTTCGATGCGGAAGGCGAACAGTGGGTGACCCCGGAGAACGAGGACGAGGAGGGAACATGACTCTTGCGGATCTGATAGCATACGTTGACCAGATACGGCCTAATGCGTTTGACAAGGATATTGAGACCGGCTGGGTGAGCGAGATCGAGCATAAGGTATACGACCAGGTCATCAGCAAGGCGGCACCGGAGCATGCGGATTCCTTCGCGGAGTATATGAATCCCCCGGAGATCCCGCACGGTCCGTATAACTACGACGAGGATGCGGAGCGCACCCTGCTGGTAGAGGATGCCCACAAGGCCGTATACGTCACTTACCTTCTGGCACAGATGGACTACGCAAATATGGAGCTGGACCGCTATAACGCAGACGTGACCATGCATCAGGCGGCATGGCAGGAATATGCAGCAGAGTACCGGCGGAACCATCTTCCGAGGACGCATGAGCTTACCGTACCTCACTGCATCTGGTAAGTATGATCCTGTCCGCGCCATAGGCCAGAAGAGGGAGCGGACAGTTGGTCAATGGGGCGGTCTCGATGAGCGCCTGATCACCGAGCCAAACACATTTGCCGCCATGCAGAACATGTCATCCCGGTTCTTCCCGGCAATCGCCACCAGGGAACCGAGGGGAGCGGACCCCGAAACTTATAAGACCATGTATGGTATGTACTGGAAAAACGGCCTTTTCAAAGTGTTTGAGGTCGATTATCCAACCCAGTACGCAGTCGTGCAGTACAAGAATACCTACCCGGAGATGAATCTTACAAAGGGACCCAAGCAGATCGTCGGCATGGGAGCCTACATCTGCGTGTTCCCGGACAAGAAGATTTACAACACTGTCACCGGCGAGATCACCAGTATCGACGTGACCTACAACCAGATCGGGACCATCACCGTGGAGGAACTGACGGCGGACTCCGCGTTCGTAAAGGTCACTGCTTCCGGCATCGACGACGTGGTCAAGCAGTATGACGGTGTGACCTTTGAGGGAATGGGGGACGACGCCTTCCTGGTAGACGGCAAGCCTGCCACAAAGGTGATCTCCGAGATCGGCGACGACTATATCGTGGTACCTGCCGTGATCCAGAACGGATACACCGGGAAGGTGAGCATCCTTGCCAGTAGCGGAAGCACGAAGATCATTTCCACCGGGATCCAGGAGAAGTTCTCCTCGCGTGACGTCATCAGGGTGATCGGGTGCAAGGATGATGCGCTCAATCTGGAAGGCAAGACGGTAACGGCAGTGGGGACGGATTATATCGTCGTTGATTCCGTGTTCCCGGCGAAGGCCTACACACAGTCCAGCGTCGCCACGTTCAGCCCCTACTACGACGGCAGTGACCTTACGCGGATCTATGCTGCGGACCTGGGGACGACGTTCTCAGAGGGCGACAAGGTGACCATCACCGGATGCACCGGATCTCTCGTTACATATAACGGCAGTCACGTCATCCGACAGGCCGGTACGAACTACATCCTGGTAGATGGTGTTCTGACGGCGAACTACACACAGAACAGCGGCATCACCATCAACCGCACATCCTTTGAGCAGACCGGCGTGACCGTGAAGCGTACTTCGTTCTCCCGGACGTCCGGCGTCTCTATCAAGAGGTCGTCACAGGACTTCGACTTCGTTTGTGAGCATGAGAACCGGCTGTGGGCCTGCAACAGCGAGAACCATGAGGTATACGCCAGCAAGCTGGGTGATCCGACGAACTGGTCATGCTATGAGGGCATCAGCACGGACAGCTACACCGTGACTATCGGCAGTGACGGCGACTTCACAGGGTGCTGCAGTTATATGGGACAGGTCATTTTCTTCAAGGAACAGGCCATCCATATCCTTTACGGAAACAAACCGAGCAATTACCAGTTGTCCGAACTGCACATGCCGGGAGTCCGGGCGGGAAGTGCCGCGTCTCTCTGCATAGTCGACCAGGTGCTTTACTACATTGGCAGGAATGGCGTCTACCGCTTCGGTGGAGCCTCCCCGGAGAAAATATCCGACCAGATCACATCCGAGCTGTCTGAGGGCGTCTCAGGGCATCAGGACGGCAAACTGTACCTGTCCTGTCTGAAGGACGGAAGCCGGGCGCTTCTCGTCTACGACCCGAAGTACCAGGCGTGGTATCACGAGGATGATACACAGTTCAAGTTCGCTGTGTTTGGTGACGGCAAACTGTATTACGTTGACGGCGAGAACGTGTTGCGGACTATCACCGGCACCAGCACCGACGCCATTGAATGGAGCATCGAGTCCGGGGACCTGCGGGAATCCCTTCTGGACCAGAAGTACATCAGCAAGGCGCGGTTCTCCCTCTGGATGGACGCGGAAGCAGAAGCGAATATCTATTTCCGCTTTGATGAGGATCCCATGTGGCACAGGGCAGGAACCGTACATTCAGTTACTCCGAAAGCCTATAACATCCCGCTTGTGCCGCAACGGTGCAATAAGTTCCGGTGGAAGATGGAAGGAACAGGGCAGGTGAAGCTGTTGGCAATGGGCATCACAGTGGAAGGAGGCAGTGAGAGGAATGGCAGTTTACACTCCTGGTTCCGCAAGTGAACTTGATTCCCTGGACAGCATCAAGAAGGTGCAGGAGTACCTCATAAAGCAGGAGAGAAAGCTGGACTACATGTTCAACAACCTGGAGCCCGAGGACAACTACTCCGAGAAGGCGCGGCTCACCATGGTGACCGATGGACAGCGGCAGGCGACTATCGAGGCCGCCCTGGACGGCATCAAACTGAACTATGTCTCCAAGGACGGCATAGTCTCCGCCATCAACCTGTCCGAAGAGACGGCACAGATCAAGGCAAATAAGATTCAGCTTGAAGGCGTTGTCACCGTCAACGGAAATTTTAAGGTGGGGCTGGACGGCTCCATAGAAGCACATAACGGAAAATTTTCCGGGGACATTGAAGCGGCAAAGATCTCTGGATCGCATATCTATTCGTCATACTTCGGAGTGAGAGACTCCAATGAGTTTTTCATTGTGCAGGGAGACAATCACAGGACTATTGTTGGACTCCCTGGATTTACTGCTGAATATAATCATTTCCATTCCGAAACGGCGTTTGACTGGATCAACCCGGCGATCCAGAGTCCGCTGATTAATGAGGGAGCAGGCATCGGAATGTGCCGAAGCACCGGCACGGCAGGATTCTATGTTCTGTACGTTAATGGTGTAGCAAATGATATTGCTACAGAGATATCAAACCTATGGACAAAGTGCGAGGATCTGCAGCGGCAAATTGACAGCATTGATGATGATTAAGGAGACACCATGAATCTCTTATACAAACAAAATGCTATTGAGAGCGCATTGACGCTTCTTAACCAGATCAACGTGAAAGGAATCGACAACTGTAAACGGATCTGTATGATAGAGCAGATCCTCCAGAATCCCGAAAAGGGAGAGGAGAAAGAGAATGGCAGTAGTGAAGAGAAATAACCGCTCACAGGACGAGATCCGGCGGAGCCTTGGTCTCTCCTCTGGCGGTGGCACTGCAAATATTGCGAGCACTGGAACAGTACGGCCTACTACCAGGACAGACACCGCACCGGCGGGATGGTACGGCGATGACAACCATGATGCAAGGGCGGCGGCAATCGGCCTTGGCAGTGTGCCTAATGCGTCTCAGATAAAAGGCATGCCGAGCAATCCTATCAGTTTTAACGGTCCATCTCAGGCTGTGACGCAGGGCATCAACAGCAATGTGTCTGTGGGACAGTCTCCGGCGGCAGAGGTATCTGCAAGAGGTGCGGCATCTGATGTCAGAGCGAAATACAACCCATTTGACGAGACCTTCCAGCGCCGGCGGTTCAGCACCAGCAGTGATACGGATGAGTATTATGATCTCATGAAAGAAGCTGAGGAGAACCGGCCTGATGCTTTTCAAAGCAGATATGAAGGTACCATCCAGACGATTCTGGACGGGATCCTCAACGGCAACCAGGAGAAGTTTGACTTAAATAAGGATGCCAATTATCAGCAGCTCTATAATCTCTATGCCCAGCAGTATCAGAATCAGGCCAACAGGGGCATGCGTGATACCATGGGCGCTATGCAGGCGGCTACCGGCGGGTACGGAAGCACTGCGGCTACTGCGGCGGCAGGACAGGCGTATGACCGCGCTATGGAAGGGCTGAATGACAGAAACATGCAGCTCATGAACATGGCGTACCAGATGTATGGTGATGCGCAGAATGATCGTTACAGACAGCTTGGCGCAGTGACCGGTCTGGATGACACCGATTATGCAAGGTACCGCGATACTGTAGGAGACTGGATGGCAGACCGGAACTACTACGCTGGTCAGTATCAGAATATGTACGGTAATGACTGGAACCAGTATACCTTTGATACTGGTATGGACTGGAATGAATACCAGGATCGTGCGAACCGGGCATGGGAAGAGTTCACCTACGGAGATCAGAGAGACTATCAGAGAGAGAGGGATGCGAAGGCAGATTATGACGCCGCGTTCAACCGTGCGCTTTCCCTCGCTCAGTCTGGAATGGGGATTCCGGCGACATACGGAGACCAGCTTGAACCGGAAACACTTCAGCAGCTCAATGCGCTGGCGGCACAGGTGCAGGCACAGAAGGCGCTTGCCGCTGCCGGCGGCTCCGGTGGTGGTGGCCGCGGGGGACGAAGCGGCAGAGGCGGTAGAGGCGGTAGCAGTAGTTCTGGTGGAGATAATATGACTCTTGATCAGTTCAACCAGGACGTCGCGGAGATACTTATTGATAATCCAACACTTTCTGCATCCAAAGTCGCCAGTGATCTTAGAAACCTGTATCAGCAGAACGGAATTAATATTGTCCAGTCGAAGTACACCGAGAATTCCAAGCCTTCTATTGGCGCGCTCAGGCAGGCTGAATATTCCGTTGATACTACGCAGGCATCTGAGGACAGACGGAAAAAGGTTACTTCCACCAAGAACAGCAAGAAGAAGAAATAAGGAGTATCTGTATGAGCAAAGCAGATGAGCTTTATTATCAGTATAGAAGGAAGCTGAACCAGGAAAATAATACCCGGCAGGGCTACCGCCGGGAAAAGAGTACTGGACAGGGAACCAGAAACGAGCGCTATATAAATGAAGTGCTCGGTGGACAGGGGGAGTCTGTGCGGAAGACGCAGGCTCCTGTTTCTGCGCCTAAGACCAGACAGCAGATCCTTCAGGAGTACCGCAGCGGTATCACACAGGCCGCACAGCCGGCGCGTCCAGCTCCGGCACAGAGAATCAATCCCTTCGACTCTATTACCTATCAGAACCCGGCAGCGCAGGCTTTCCATGAGCAGACCGGCTGGATGGATCCTACTACAAAGGCACTGTGGGATATTGCGAATCAGTCTGTAGGTAAGAAGTCAAATGTATCTCCTGATACGCTTCATTCTATCGGCGGGCTTCAGTTTGCGACTCAGAACTTCCGACAGGGTGGCTATACCGTTAATCAGAATAAGTACAAACAGATGATGGACAATGCTTCTGATTCCGGGCAGGGGCTCAGAAGCTCTACTCCGCAGGAGACCGCTGAGATCGCTAAGCAAGCTGATCAGCGCAGAGATTCACAGAAGGCACAGCGGCAGGCAGAAGATCTGTTCAGAACCATTGGTAATCCAAATGCATCAGTAGGCGGTGCAATTCGTCCGGCACCCACAGGAAGCCAGGGAAACGTAGACCGCTACGGAAGGAGAATATCTCCGCTGGCTCAGCGCGCAGAGGAAGAATATTATTCTACAGATCCGCTTCGCCGTCTCGCCTTTGAAAATATCGCAAAAGATGATCCTGACAATCCTATGAATGATACGCGTGAGATCGGTAATGACGCGCTGATCCGCTCCCACATGACCAAAGAGGAGAAGTCAGTCTACAATCATCTGTATGCTTCCAGAGGACCTGCGGCGGCTAAGGAATACCAGAATGGCCTCATGGATCTGATCAACCAGAGGATCGGTGAACAGAATTACGAGGAGAACTTCAAGAACGCGCCGACTGCGACCAAAGCTCTTTATACGTTCGGCTCAAACTTCAGAGGCGGTCTTGAAGGTATTGCAAACTTCCCGGCGGCAATGGCGGGTGTTGATAACCGTCAGGCAAGATCTGCAGCGGACTATACGTCGGCTGCTATTCGCGGTGATGAAAGCAATAACGGCGCTCAGAATGTGCTTTATGACGCGCTGTCTTCTGCCGGACGTATGGCACCGGGCATGCTGGTAAGTATGGCAACCGGTATTCCAAAACTTGGTGATGCAGTCTTTGCCGCTTCTGCCAGCGGCAACGCATACTCTGAAGCCATGGGAAATGGAGAAAGAACAAACACTGCCAGAGTATTTGCAGGGCAGCAGTTTGTTGATGAGGAAGTAACGAACTGGCTTATCGGTGGTATCAACGTCTTCGGTGGCGGCGCGCTCAGACAGCTTATGGCAAACTCCCCGGCAGGGCAGATGGTTGGAAATGCCATTGATAATGTGGTTAAAAGCGATATCGGGCGGAGACTGATAAAGTCTCTCCTTTCCTATCTTGGAAATATGGGAGGCGAAGCACAGCAGGAATACCTGCAGTTCTATACTGAGAACTTCACGAAAGCCCTTCTTGGCATGAAGGATGAGAATGGTAATCCGACGCAGTTTAACACAAATCTGCTGGATCCTAATGCGTGGTACGCCGCTGCCCTTGGCGCCATCAACGCCGGAGTGATGAATCTTCCTGGTGGAGCAAGCAGGATCGTTCGTGGAACGACCGCAGACGTTTCGAGTGCGCGTCAGATGGCAGACATTCTTGCCGAGACACCGAGATACGCTTTCGGAAAGAATGAGGTCTATGAGGCTGCGCAGGAGATGCAGAAAGTTGCAGAGGCTGTCGCGGTAAAGGTGGAATCCGGGCAGGAAGTGAGTGCGACTGACAAGCTCGCATATAGTGAAGCGCTTGCGGATTTCCTGACGACTGCGAACGAAGCAGAGGAAGAAGCTGTAACTGACAATACAACCGCTTCCTCAACTGATACAACTTCTCCTGAAATTACTCCCTCAACTGACACAACTGCTCCCTCAATCGAAGCGGCTGCTCCCTCAACTACGGATGTTGATGCGGCAGAAGCAGAGCGCAGAAGAAGGGCTCAGGAATGGTTTGACGAGATCGACGCCTTTATTAATGAAGATCAGGAGCCTGTTCCTCCGGAGCCTGTTGCGCAGGTTGAAGAAACTGTTCCTTCTATCAATGAAAATGCTGATAACATCAACGCTGAAGTTGACGCCAGGAGACAGCAGACCGAAGCAAATCGTGACCGGCTGAGAGAGATCTATCAGGGAATCCCGGCGCCGGTGACAACTTCTCAGCAGGAAGAAACCAGAACACCGACTACAACGGAACTGCTCCAGGAGATTGCCAATACTGAGTTTGAAGCGCCTGCGGTAGATCAGTCTGATATTGATTCTCGCGCCGGCGCATATCCTGATGATGCCGCTGCCGTTTATAAGAAGTACGCTAACAATATTAATGATATTGTCTCTTATGATGAGAACATGCGGAAGGCGTACGAGTCCGGCGCAAAAGGCGTGGAACTTGTTAGCCTTGTAGAAGAAGATGATAAATTCGGAGACTTCTACTTTGAGCACCAGGATGCGATTGATGATATGTTCCGTGCCGGTCGCAAAACATGGACGCAGCGTGAGCAGAAAGCCACGACGGAGACCATGCAGGCACCGGCTGAAACACAGCAGAATACACCCGCTCCGTTGAACCCGGCTCCGGCAGGGAGTAAAATAGAATCAGGAAAGAAGTTTAAGGTTAAAGACGGCGATATTCAAGTGGCCGCAAATCGCATTTTCAAAGATGCAAGGCAGAGAAGCGGAGTGCCTACTGGTTCCTTGATCGGAAAGGACGGCAGGCAGTATTTCACTGATGACGCTATGGCTGTTGTTCTTAATCAGCAGGTTAAGGGCGTCGGTGTTCAGGGTGAAACCGGCACATGGCACAGCGAGGATGCGGCAAAGTGTATTGACGTAATGAACAAGGCTTTGGAAAATGCCCGCACGCAGAAAGATGGAATGAATGCCGATTATCCTTCTTTCCATAAGGCAATAGGATCCCTGAGTAACACGAACATGACGGAGTACAACGGCAAAAAGTTGTTTTCCTTTGATGGCAATCAACTCTTTGACTTTGGCCCTTCCGCACAGATGGTCAATGCCAGGAAGATGGAAACGGCCCTGCGGATGATCGAAAACCCTGAAGTCTATTACAGCAATAGTATAAAGACACCTATCTATATTAAAGGCGACAACGGTGAGGCAATAGTATTTGGACTCAACTATCCGAAGGCAAAACAGTTCCTTTACGGCAAGGAACAAGCTCAGGAAACGCAGCAGCAGGCACAGAAAGCACCATTGAAGGAGGAGAACAATGGAAGATTGGGAGATGCGGGAACTGGAAATGGATCGTCTCAGGGAAGAGTCGTACCAGTGGGACGAGGAGCAGAGACAGAAGGTTCAGAAGGAGCTGGAGAAGCGCGGCCTGTCACCGGAAGAGGCGTGGGAGAGAATGGACGATCTGAACAGGGAGAATCCAAACCTGGAACCGGAAGAGATACTGGAGCTGCTGAATCAGTAACGGAAGAGAAACCGGCAGATAAGCTCCCGCCGGAAGCAAAAGAAAAGATCGAAGGAGGCGTACCGGAAACCGCTGCGACTACCGCAGACGAAAGACCTGCTGAAACTCAGGCAGAAATCGAATCAAAACGTGCTGCCGATATTCAGCCGAAAGGCACTAACTTTGTGATCCCGCCCGAAGGACTGAAGCTCCCCAATGGAGAGAAGGCCAGGTATAAAGCGAATGTCGCAGCGATCCAGACGCTCCGCACCTTGATGGAAGATAACCGGCAGGCGACGCCGGAAGAACAGGCTGTGCTGTCACAGTACGTCGGATGGGGCGGCCTGAAATCGGTCTTTGACGAGAAGAACGATAAATGGAAGAAGGAATACAAGCAGTTACAGGAGCTTCTGTCAAAGGAAGAATATGAGACTGCTAAAGGATCCGTGTTAAACGCCCACTATACTGATGTAGGCGTTATTCGTGCTATCTATAACGGTCTGAAAGGAATGGGATTCAAGGGCGGGCGAATTATGGAACCCGCCGCAGGTGTGGGTCACTTCGCCGGAGCTATGCCTTCTGATATTAATGTCCAGAGCCTCACCATGGTGGAGCTGGATAACATCACAGGCAATATCGCCAAATACCTCTATCCCAATGCGGACGTTCGTGTGCAGGGCTTTGAAAAGGCTGTGCTCCCGGACAATTACATGGATCTGGCAATCAGTAATGTGCCGTTCGGCAACTATAGCATTTTCGATAAGGCATATCCGAAATCTGTCACTAGCGCCATTCACAATTATTTCTTCGCCAAATCCCTGGACAAAGTGCGTCCGGGCGGCTTAGTGTGCTTTATTACCAGTCGCTACACCATGGACGCAAGGGACAGCTCTGTCAGAGATTACATCATGCAGAGAGCCGACCTTGTTGGTGCGATCCGTCTGCCGGATACAGCCTTTAAGGGTAATGCCGGAACCGATGTCGTTACCGATATTATTGTCCTGAAGAAGCGAGAGGCAGGAACACCGTATAGTGGTGAAGCGTTCAAGAATACGGACTATTACCATTCTGGCCTTAAAATATGGGATCAGACCAATGAGTATTTCCAGAATCATCCTGAGATGGTGCTTGGAGAAGCAAGTGCATCTGGCACAATGTACAGAAGCAATTCCATTACCTATAAGGCGAAACCTGGAAATCTTTCAAAGCAGATTGAAAAGGCATTTTCCAATATCACAGCAAAGATGGACTACCCTGCAAGTCAGTCTGATACAGATACCTTCAGAGAGAACCGGAACGCTATCCGTAAGGCTGGTGGAAACTCCAAGAACGGAAGCTATGTAAAAGAAAACGGTAAGATCTACAAGAATGAGAACGGGAATCTGGTCGAAGCTGATCTTGATACAAAGAAGGCAAAGATCGTCAGCGCCAGTATTGACCTTCGTGACACTGCGCGTCAGCTCCTTAATCTGCAGCTCAATAACGGAGACGAGGCAGAAATCAATCGGCTCCGCGGGAAGCTGAACACTGTTTACGATTCGTTTGTAAAGGAGTATGGCCCGCTCAATAAGACTTCCAATAGAAGCATCATCTCTGGAGACTCGGATTCTCCGTTCATCTTCGCGCTGGAGAATTATAATGCGGAGACCAAGACGGCGACTAAATCCGACATGTTCACGAAGAACACCGTATCTCCCAGGAAGATCGTGGAGCATGTGGATAACATGGAAGATGGCCTTGCCGCGTCTCTTAATGACAGCGGAACGGTTGACGTCTCCCTGATTGCGAGAGTCACCGGGAAATCCGAAGAGGACACTACAAGAGAACTGATTGATCAGAAGCTCGCGTTTAAGACCAAAGATGGCGGCCTGCAGAGTGCTCAGCAGTATCTTGCAGGTAACGTCCGGGCGAAGCTGAAGGAAGCCAGGGCGCTGGCTATGATCGACAAGGATTTCAAGAATAACGTCGAAGAGCTGGAGCGGGTGGTTCCGAAGGATATTGAGCCCGCAGACATTTCTGTGAAGCCCGGTGCCACATGGATCCCGCCGGACCTTTATGCTGACTTTGCTGCTGAAATGCTCGGAACCAAAAACAACGGTTGGAGAAAGGACATAATCGTCACATACGTTCCGCAAGCTGGTGTATATAAGGTTGAATATGGCAGCAGTAACGCATGGGCGTTAAAGCGGAATTCCTACAGTGTTTCTGAATATGGCACCGACAAAAAGACATTTGTGGAAATTTTTGAGGCGGCGCTTAACAATAAAGACCTGAAGGTATACTTCCCTCATGGCAAGGATGAAAAGGCTGTCCTTGATCAGAAGTCCACAATAGCAGTCAAGGAGAAGAAGCGGATTATCATCCAGAAGTTCCAGGAATGGATGTGGAGCGATAAGGACAGGGTGAAAACCTACGCCCCGCTTTATAATGACATCTTCAACAACTCCGCGATTCCTAACTATGACGGCAGCAAGCTCCAGATCGAAGGGCTTTCTTCGAAGATCTCATTAAGAGAGCATCAGGCAAGTGCGGTACAGCGCATCATCATGAGCGGCGGCAACACCCTGCTCGCACATGGTACCGGCAGCGGTAAGACCCTTGAGATGGCCGCTGCAGCAATGAAGCTGCGCCAGATCGGTGCCGTGAAGAAGCCCATGTTTGTTGTCCCGAAGAACATCCTCGGACAGTGGGGCAATGAGTTTTATAGTTACTTCCCGAACGCGAAGATCCTGCTCCCCGGTGAGAATGACTTCACGCCGGCAAGAAGAAAGGCATTCATTAATAAAGTCACTACCGGAGATTGGGATGCAGTCATTGTCTCCTATGAGCAGTTTTATAAAATCCCGATGTCACGTGACGCGCAGAAGGCGTTTTACCAGAATCAGATAGACGAGATACTGGCGGCTCAGCAGGCGGCAAGAGAGACCGAAGGAAAGAAAGGCTTTACCGTAAGTGCGCTGGAGAAGAAGCGGAAACAGCTCCAGACGAAGCTGGAATATCTGGATTCCGGTGCGAGGGATGACGACAACATCAACTTTGAATCTCTCGGCGTAGACTCCCTGTTCGTTGATGAGGCTCATAATTTCAAGAACCTCTATTACAACACCCAGCTCCAGAACGTAAGTGATCTCGGAAACCAGACCGGTTCTGAGAGAGCGTTTGACCTCTATTCCAAAGTAAGATACCTTCAGTCCGTAAATGGCGGCCGCGGCATTGTGTTCGCGACAGCTACGCCTGTCATGAACTCCGTCGTGGAGATGTACACCATGCAGAGATACCTTCAGGGTGACCTGCTTGAACAGAAGGGTATCAATAACTTCGACGCATGGGTGAATGAGTTTGGAGACGTTCAGGAAGTCCAGAAGATTAAGAGTGATGGCGGCGGCTATGAGACAAGGACCAGCCTTGCGAGATATAGAAACCTTGCAGAGCTGCAGCAGATGTTCCGAGGCTTTGCGGATGTTGTTACGAACCCGCCTGGGCTTGCCGACAAACTCCCGAAACTTCGCGGTGGTGCTCCGACTGTTGTGGAATGTGATCCGACAGAGGCACAGAGGGCCTATTTAAAGGAACTCGGTAAGCGGTCGGAAGCTGTGCGTCATTCCAGAGACCTGAAGGAAGATAATATTCTGAAGATCTATAGTGACGGAAAGAAGATGAGCTACACTCAGAGGATGATTGATTCCTCACTTCCCTATGAAGAGGGCGGCAAGATTCTGGAATCCGTCTCAAGGATCCTGAAGGAGTATAAGGCAAGCTCCAAAACCAAGGGAGTCCAGCTTGTGTTCTGCGATACTGGTGTTATCGGAAGTAATGCCAAAAATCCGTTGTCTCTCTGGACTGACATAAGAGACCTGCTTGTACAGGGCGGTATCCCGGAGAATGAGATAGACTTTGCCAGATCCGGCATGACTGACAAGCAGAAGGAAGCCATGATGAAGAATGCCAATGACGGCACCACTCGCGTGCTGATTGGCTCTACAAAGACCATGGGAACCGGCCTGAACGTGCAGAAACGCCTGATTGGTATGCACGAGATTAACTGCCCGGACAGACCGGGTGACGTCGATCAGAACCGTGGGCGCTTGATCAGGCAGGGCAATACGAATAAAGAGGTATTCATTTATACATATATTACAAAGGAGACCTTTGATAGCCGGCAGTGGGATAATCAGAAGCGGAAATCTGCTTTCATTCATCAGGCCATAGCCGGTGACATCAACGGACGTACCGCTGACGGTGATGGCGAATTCTCCATGTCTGCAGCAGAAATATCTGCTATTGCTTCCGGTAACCCGCTGATCATGGAGCAGAATGAGGTTTCCACTAAAATTCGAAACTTCGAAGCGCTGGAATCCGACTATACTAAGCGGATGACATCTGCAAGGCGCAAGCTGTCAGAGCTTCCCAGGCAGATTGAGCAGATCCAGCACAACATCAAAACTTATGAGGATGATGCGGCACGCGTGCCTGACCTTTCTGGTGAAAACTTCGCTATCACGGTAGGCAAGAGAACCTACACAAAAAGGTCTGATGCAGGGCAGGCGATCATTGATGAAGCGAGGAAGTTCTTCAGTCTTACAGAAGAATCTGCCGTCAAGAAAATCGGAAAGGTGGGAGACTATGATCTCCTTGTCACCAACCGTGGCGGCGGGATCCTCAGCCTGAATGGTCAGTATGAGTTTAATGTCTCTATGGCAACTGGTGCCAATGATATAGCAGACTCTCCTGCCGGAACCATCCAGTCACTTGTCAACGCCGCAAAAATGCCAGGCAAACGCCTGCAGGCGGCAAAGATTGCGCTTGATGAGGCGAACAAAGAGCTTTCCAGATATAAGGAAATAGCCAAGCAGAAATTTGAACATGCCGATGAGCTGAACCGCCTGCGTAACCGTGAAGCAGAAATCATGGAAGAGCTGAACCCGTCCAGAGAGCAGGGTATGCCTGTTGCCGAAGATGGCGTACAGAATATGGTTTCTTCTGGCACAATTCAGAATATGAATGCTGCCAGTTCTGCTCCTTCCTATGCTTCACAGTGGGAAGCAACACGTGTAGGCGATGCCGATAAAGCGCCCATGTCTTTGTCCGACCTGATTGGAAAGATCCGGCACGATCTCGGTCTGAGTATTACCGCCGGTAATATTCGCGGCAACCGTTCACGTGGACAGTTCAACACGCATGACAAAGGGATCCGCACGAAGATTGCGAATGACCTTCCGCCGCTGGCACATGAGGTGGGCCATTACTTCGACCAGAAGTACAGCATTATAACAGATAAACTTAGCAAAGAAGTACAGCAGGATCTTGATGCAGCACTTAAAAAGGATCTCGGACCTGATGCCGATAAGTATAAGAAAGACCAACGTGAAAGCGAGGGCTTTGCTGAATACGTCCGTCAGTACATGCAGAACCGCGAGGAAGCCTCTATTGCATATCCGAATCTGACCGCGCATCTTAAATCGAAACTGAGCGCCAGAGACCTTGCAGAATTCAACAACATTGCCGACGAAATCAATGCATATTATTCCCTGGATGCGGAGAACGCGCAGAGCGCAATCCGGCTGAGAGAGGAAGGCGGCAGAGACTTCCGCACCATTGGAGAGAAGATAAGGGATATGGGAGATGACCTGTACCAGACATGGGTAGACTCCAATCATTCCATTAAGCGCTTCGATGATGCTACAGGTGGTCATGCGTACAAGCTGGCGAGTAACGCGGCTTACAGTGATGCTATCGCCGGGCAGTTGATCGTCGGAGATCTGACTGACATGAATGGGCAGTATGTTGGCCCCGGACTTAAAACCGCACTTCACGGTATTGATTTAACAGACCGTAAGACCTATGTTGCCTTCAATGAGTATCTGGTATGCCGTCATGGTCAGACCTGGCTTGCTGACGGTAAGCGCGTCTTTGCGGATGACCGGAAGAACAGCATTGCTTTCATGCAGCGCAGAGTATCAGAGCTTGAATCGCAGTATGACAACTTTAAGGAAGCGGCAGACCGTTTGGTCGACTTCGTGCAGAACTTTACGCAGACGTGGGGTGTTAATACCGGCCTGATCTCCCAGGAGACACTGGATGCCTGGAACGAGAAATACCCGGATTATGTTCCGCTGTACCGCATGATGGAAAAGGGAATGCCGGGTGCGAAGAGAGGATTTGCAAACCAGAACTCTCCTTATAAGAGAGCAAAGGGCAGCGGCCTTGACATTATGGCTCCGGTTGACGGCATCATGGACCAGATCGTAAGGGTAACGAATACCGCGCTCAGGAACAATGTCATGCTTGAGATGCGGAGAGCGTATAAGAATAGCCCGAACGCGGACGCAAACTTCATCAGTCCGGTACCGGCTCCGCTCCGTCCTAAGACCTTCGATATGACAGGAACAAAGGCACAGCTTGCCGGTGACATCAAGGACGCCTTAATTGGCGGCAAGATAAAGATGGATCTCGGGAGCGCACTGGAGCTCACTTCGATTATCGACAGCATCAATGACACCATGCTTCAGTTCGAAAAGGGCAGAGCGAAGGATAACGTAGTTACGATCCTTGTAAACGGTGAAAAAGAATACTGGCAGGTAAACGACAAGAAGCTCCTTGAAAGCATCGGCAATATGAATCCGACAAAGATCGGCGGCCTGCTGGAAGCCTACGCCAATACCACAAGGTTCCTGACGGCGAACATTACCGGCAATAACCCGATATGGAGTATCTTTTCAAATGCTCCGCGAGACCTGGGTACTTTCCTTGTATATTCGAAATCGAATAAGGATAAGCTCTCACAGGTTTCCAAGATCGGCTCCGGCTGGATGAATTCCGTAAACGCGAACCTGCGTGACGGTAAAAACGTGGATCCTCTTTATGCTGAGTACCTTGCAATGGGCGGCGGCTGGACATCTGCGTACAGCGCCGACACTGACCTTGCAAAGAAGGCAAGGAAGAAGATAACCAGTAATAAAGCGGCAAGAACCATGGACACCATGAATCCGTTGAATTGGGTATCGTTCATGACGGATACCATTGAGCAGGGCCCGCGCTTTGCCACTTATAAGCTGATGCGTGAATCCGGCCTTTCTCCGCAGGAAGCGTTCTATGAAGCTATGGACGTGACTGTGAACTTCCGTAAAGCGGGTGTGATGAGCAGACAGGTTAATAAGGTGGTTCCGTTCTTCAATGCCGGTCTCCAGGGCGCGGATAAGTTTGCAAGGTTCTTCTCGGCAGAAGATGTTGTCGGAAAGAACAGAGGAAAAGTTGCAGCTGGAAGGTTAGGTGGATGGGCGGCAGCTTCTATGATTATAGCCAGCCTGATCTATGCCTTGAATGGCAGGGATAAGGAAAAGCAGAAGCAGTATTCACAGCTCAGTAACTACGTCAAGAACAACTACTGGTGTATCCCGCTCGGTGATGGTCAGTATTTTGCTATTCCAAAACCGAGAGAGCTTGCGACAATGACTTCCTTTGCGGAATCCGTCATGGATTTCACTATCGGGAAGAATGAGCATGCTTTCGATGAATACTATGATTATGCTACTGATGTGTTCCTGCCTGGAATCGTGAGCGACTTCGCACAGCTCCCGGTGCATGCGGTGACGGATGGCCTTGATTCTGCCGTTACAGAGTTTGGCGACAGGACGATAGGATCCCTCGGTATTATCGGCGCCTTCCATGATTTAAGTGCAAACCGTGACTTCCTCGGAAGGAGTATCGTCAGCGCCAGCCTGGAAGGTTATGAACCGAAAGACCAGTTCACTCGTGCCACCAGCAAGGCGGCCTACTGGATCGGCAGAGGCTTAAACTATAGCCCGCAGAAGATCGACTACCTTGGAAATCAGGTGCTTGGATACTGGTGGAAGATCCAGAAGGCTCTGTTCCCTGTTGGAGAGGAATACATTGATAGATCTCTTGGGGTGAAGAACACTTACTTCAAAGACAATGTATACTCGCAGGATCTTGTAAACTGGATTTATGACCAGTCTGAGAAGTCAGCGCGGAAATACAAGAGCAGCCAGAAACCGAAAGATGGAATCAGGGCGAAGAACGACGCCAACATGAAGCAGTTTTATGGAAACTTCTATAGAATATCAAAGGATGTGCCGGATACGCCTGGTACAGTAAGGCCGCGCCAGCTTGTTCTGGATATGATCAACGACTATAGGAGCTTCACTGATCATGAGATCTTGACGCCTGTTCAGAAAGCGGTTTACGGTGTGGCTGAAAGAACCAATAATATGGACCTGCTGCCTGCAGTCATGAAAACAGAGGTAAAGAATGGAGACGCAGTTATTGCATTGTCGCCCATTACCTATGTCCAGTATCAGACCAGATACAATGAATTGTACTGGAAATACATTGAGGATAACCTTGATCAGAAGGCAGATGATAAACAGCAGGCGTCCGTGATCAGCGCTGCGAAGAAGATCGCTAAAGCCAAGGCATCAAAACATGCTGCGCTCTCTATGGGAGTTACGGATTATGATGTTGAGGAATCCAAAGGCGAGCAGTGGGTAGATGATGGTGGAGATCTGTCTGTATGGACGGACTTTGAAGCCGCGAGAAAGGAAGGAAAGCAGGACGGCGCGGCAGAATACCTCAGCAACAGCAACTTATCCACAGAAGAGAAGCAAGCGCTGTGGGAGCTGGCAGGCTGGGCGCCGAGCAGTTTTGAGAAGAAAGTAAAATAAACTGCGGCAATACTTATATAGACTTGGGAATACGTCTTAGCAAAGGACGATATTCCCAAGTTTTTTTGTGTACTCTCAACATGTAAAACCATGACACGCCGGAAAGACGGCAGAGGAGAGAATCCGAATGAGAAAAAAGATCTACCTGCTTCACCTTCAGCAGTTCGCAGATGGAGCTGCCGGAGAATCGGGCGTAACGTCCCAGGACGCCGCTGGGAGTACGGGCGAAGCTACACAGTCTCAGGACGCCGCTGAGACGCAGGAGACGAGGGCATCTTTTGATGATCTGGTCAAAGGCGAGTACAAGGAAGATTTTGATAAGGCGGTTCAGAAGATCGTTCGTCAGAGATTCGCAAAGGCAAAGGCCAACGAGGAGAAACTTTCCAAGATCGCACCGATCCTTCAGACGTTCGCATCCAGGTACGGCATTGATGCTGACGATCTCGACAGCATGGCGCGGTATGTCAGCGCGGATGATGCTCTGATAGAGGAAGTCGCCTATCAGAACAATATGACGCCGGAGCAGTACAGAGAGAATAACGCTCTCAAGGCACAGCTCAACGTACTGCGCGCAGAAAAGGAAGAGAACGAAAGAATCAGGGCTGCAAATGAATGGGTCCGTCAGAATGAGCCCGTAGTTGCGCAGCTCAAAGCTGAATTCCCGGACTTTGATCTTGCGACGATGATGCAGAACGAGCAGTTCACCAGAATGGTGAATCCGAACAATCCCTATGCCGTAGGTATCAGGGAAGCGTATCTCGCCCTGAATATGGATCATATCCTGCCGGAAGCTATGAATTACACCGCACAGCAGGTCGCAAAAAAGACGGCGACTACCATTTCGCAGCGCGGATCCAGACCTGTTGAGGGTGGTATTTCCGGGCGGGCATCTGCAAAAGTAGGCACCGACGTCTCCAAACTCAGTAACGCGGAGATTGCAGAATATGTAAGACGCGCACAGCGCGGGGAGCATATTACTCTGTAAATCACCACCGGCCCCGATTGAGGGAGCCGCTTACCTTCAATAATTAAAGGAGACAGAGATGAACAAGAATCACAAGCTGATTTACAAGCTGAATCTTCAGCAGTACGGAGACGTGATGAACGCAACTACGTCTGCCACCACCGGGAACAATCTTAGCCCGGAGATGAAAACTTTTTATGATAAGAACCTGATCAGACTTGCGGAGCCGTACCTGGTCCATGATCGTTTTGGGCAGGAGAAACCGATCCCGCGCGGCAACGGCAAGACCATTGAATTCCGCAAATTCAGCAAACTTCCGAAGGCCCTGACCCCGCTTACCGAGGGCGTCGCACCGGACGGCCAGGCGCTCAACGTCACTGCGCTGACTGCAACGGTCCAGCAGTACGGTGGTTACGTCAAGGTGACTGACATGCTGCAGCTCACCGCGATTGATCCGATTATTACCGAAGCGACGGAGCTGATCGGCCAGCAGGCGGGCAGAACTCTCGATACCATCACGCGTGAAGTGCTGGTGGGTGGTACCTCAGTCGCTTTCGCCGGCGGCAAGACTGCAAGAGCAAGCCTTACTGCAGCAGATGTCCTGACTGTTAAGGACATCCAGAAGGCCGTGGCGGCGCTGAAGGCACAGGATGCCCCGATGCTCGACGGCGGATACTATGCAGCTATCATCCATCCTTCGGTCGCTTACGATTTAATGAGGGACGAGGAGTGGATTGACTGGCAGAAGCACAGTAGCCCGGAGCACATGTACAACGGTGAGATCGGCCGGATCGCTAATGTGGTCTTTTTCGAGAGCACGGAAGCCAAGATCTTCGAGGGCGCAGGCGCATCCAGCGCGGATGTATACGCCACTCTGATTATCGGTAAGAACGCTTACGGCAAGACTGCGATCACCGGCGGCGGCCTTGAGACGATCATCAAGAGTAATGAACAGGCCGGCGGCCCCCTCAACCAGTACGCGACTGTGGGCTGGAAGGCTACCAAAGTGGCAGAGAGACTGATCGAGGAATATATGATCAGAATCGAATCCGGCTGCTCCCTGGCCTGATCGTATTTAACAGCGGGGCCGGCAATGGCCCCGCTATAAGGAGAAAAACAATGGCAAAAATGATTAAGAAGGGCCTTTCCGGTAAGACAACGACTATCAACCTTTTCTACGATGGTGACCGCTACAAAGATCCTCTTTTTGTCGGTCTCAATGGAATGACGTGGTTGATCAAGCGCGGAGAACCGGTTGAGGTCCCGGTTGAAGTTGCGGAGATTATCAACCAGTCTCTTATCCAGGATGGAAAGACGGCTCAGTTGATCCGGGAGCTCGCCGGGAAGGACAAAGAAATTGCCGGCGAATTTTGAGGTAGCAATCATGGAGAGAATCTTTCTTCTGATTGATGAAGCTCTTCAGTCTGATATTATCCAGATCGTGATCCTCGCAGTCTGCATGGATACTGTATTCGGGCTTCTCCGCGCGGCGAAACAGCACAAGCTCAATTCTTCCTTTGGAATTGACGGCGCGATTCGTAAGGTCAGCATGGTGATGAGTATTGCATTTCTGTTGATCCTGGACGCCATTGCGAATATCAACTTCCTGGGCATGCTGCCGGAAGAAGTGAGAAGTGCCTTTGGAAATAAAATTGGCGCCGCGGAATTCTTTGGAATTTTGTATATCGCTTATGAAGCAGTATCTATTCTTAAGAATATGGCCCTGTGCGGCCTGCCCGTCAGGGGCGTCTGGACAAAAGTAAAGGGATTTCTCAACAAATACACAAACGAGCTTCCGAAAGGATGACATGTGGATCAAGTTCAACAATAATCCCGCTGGTTTAAATGTTGGTGACTGCGCGGTACGAGCGGTATCTGTGGCACTCTCCTGTGATTGGGAGACGGCATACGCACAGCTTGTTGGTTCCGGCTTTCTCATGTGCGATATGCCGTCTTCCGATGCAGTTTGGGGTGCTGTACTGAGGAAACACGGCTTCATTCGTGAAGCACTACCGGATACCTGCCCTGATTGCTACAGCGCCGATGATTTCTGCCGGGATCATCCAGAGGGGATTTTTGTTCTTGGCTTCGGAAAACATACGGCTACAGTGGTTGATGGAGATATATATGATTCGTGGGATTCATCAAAGAAAATCCCACAATTTGTCTGGAGAAGGAGGGAGTAACTGATGTTGTATGCAAATGGTGGATATCAGCAGGGTTATGGACAGCAGTCCATGACGCCGCCGATGATTAACGCGGTAATTATCCAGATCGGCAGGAAGGAAGAGATGGATAACTACACGATGAACATCGGACAGTCACAGATGTTCATGCTACGTGATGAATCCGCGATCTACGTCAAGTCACGTTTTGCAAACGGTCTTTATGGCGTGGATGAGTATTCCAGAGGGAACAACGTGACCGACGGCCTGCGGGAACTGATGTATGCGGCACCGCAGGAGATGCAGGGAGAGATTCAGAGACTTATCAAGAAACTCGACAATATGTGATCAGCGGATCACGAAGCAAGGCCGGTCCTGTTCGGGCCGGTCTTTTTCAAAGGAGAAATCTATGATCATAGTAAAAAACCGTGAGTTGCTGATCCCGGAGACCGAGCGATATATCGGCACGACTTACGACCATTTATCGGAGAACCGGCAGTTCAAACTGCCGAGGGTCGCGCAGAACGGTGTAGACCTTTCCGCATTGACATTCCGATTAGATTTAAAATACGCCAACGACACATACGATACGGTGATCCTGTCTAAGGAGATCGAAGGTGAATACATTGTCCTCACCTGGGAGATCCTGAGTGCGGTTCAGCAGGTTCCCGGCACGTTGTATATCGCTATTCGTGCTGCGGACGGAGAGGCGGCAGTCAGATGGGCGTCCTTCGGTGCGGTGATGTATGTGGAGCGACACCTGAACACACCAGGAAATTATGGCGGGGATCTGACTGAGATCGAGCAGATGGAGTTGGACCACCAATACTTCAAGAGCGTTATTCAGGAATTAGGAGAACATCTCGACTATGCCCACGATGCTGAAGCATGGGCGCAGGGGACGAGGGACGGCGAGGCGGTTCCTTCCACCGACAAGACCTACCACAAGAACTCAAAGTATTACTCCGAGCAGGCGGGGGCATCTGCGACGCAGGCGGCATCATCCGCGACACAGGCGGCGGCGACCGTGGCGGACACAAATGCACGTTTTGACAACGCCATCGCGGCAGTATCTTCTCAGACAGAGGTAGTTGACGCAAGAGTCAGCAGTTCCGGCACCACATATACTACTCTGAAGAACAGACTGGATACCGAGCATTCCGGTCTTAACAGTGATCTGTCATCACTGGCTGGCATGGTTGATGGACTCAGGGAAGAGTACGATGTTACGGCAGGTACAGTTACCGCTTTACAGACAGCCGTATTGCAGCATAATGACGACATCGCCGCGTTACAGTCTACGCAGATCACCGAAACGGCAAGCGGAGCGCCTGCCACATTCACGGACGGTGCCGGGAATGTCCCCATGCGGAGCGTGAAGGTGGCCCTGGAGCCTGCCCAGAGCGGCAGCGGAGATCCTTCGCCTACAAACATCAGACCCATCACCGGATATTCGCAGATAGTGCTTGGCAGAGAAGGGAAGAACATGCTTCCGTTCTTCACGGAGACAAAGACCGATGACGGCATCACAGTGACTCCGACAGAAGATGGCAGATACGGTATCGCCGGGACATCTACGGCATACGCATCAATCTCATACAGTCTTCCGAACATGAGCCTTACCGGGCAGTACAGATTTGTAGTCAGCGGACTTGATCTGTATTCCCCGAATCCTGATATCATGCTTTCTTACGCTTCAAAAGATGGGTCTGAAATCGGCATGATCATGGACAATGGAGTGATTGACCTGTCCGTCAACAATCTCACCAAGATTAGTTTTGATGTAACGTCCGGCAAAACTATTAATCGTCAGGGCGTCGGTCTCATGCTGATCCCTGCGGATGAAACGGACAAAACTTTTGAGGCGTATTCCGGGCAGACCTGGAACATAAATCTTGGGGAGACAGTCTATGGTGCTGTGGTTGATCCGGTAAACGCAAGCGCAATCGTGACGAAGGGGCAGATCGCGTCCTATAATGGCGAGACGCTCCCCGGAGCATGGATCTCCGACAGGGATGTGTATGCACTGGGGACTACGCCGACTATCGGAGCGCAGGTGGTGTATGACCTTGCCGCGCCTGAGACCATATCTGTGACCCGGCAGTATCCGACTACGACAAAGGGACTGAATCGTGTATGGTCCGCCGGTCCTGTGGCGGTGGAGTATGTGGCAGATGCAAAACTCTATATTCAGAAAATGATTGCCGCTGCTATGGCATAACGGCAATGCGAAGATGGGAGCGACAATATGATTAGTAATTCGGGAAGGGATGAACGAGGCAAGTACCGTGGCGGTAAGGCAGGAGATCAGGACTGTAAGGAGTGGCAGGTCATTCCGTGGTACTCTCGACCGTGGTTAGCGGTTTTACGCTATCCCAACAAGGTAGTGGCGGCAGACATCGCATACTGTGCGAGGGCGGCTGCTGAGAACGACATGGTCGGATATGACCAGTCAGAGAGGGATTCCTTCTGGCATGCTCTCGCCCAGACTCCGAACTATGACCCGGCGAAGATTACGACGCCCTGTGAGTCTGACTGCACCTGCGGCGTGGCGACATGCGTCAAGGCGGCAGGCCTGCGGAAGGGTGATGCTATGCTCCGCAAAATCGACCCTGACTACTACTGGTCCGGCAATATGAGGGAAGGATTCAAAGCTCTGGGTTTCAAGGTACTGACGGACCCTAAGTATTTGACAAGCGACAGATACCTTCTCCCCGGTGACATCCTTCTTTATGATAACCATCATGCGGCAACGAACTTGGATGTAGGAAGCATGGTCCGGGAAGACTGGATCACTGTGCCGACTTATCAGATCGGATGGAACCGTGACGACAACGGCTGGTGGTACGCCGACACCAAGCATACCTATGCCAAAGAGAAGTGGATGTGCATCAACCGCTGTTGGTATTACTTCAATAAAGATGGCTATGCGGTCACAGGATTCCAGGAGATTGATGGCGAGCATTACTTCTTTAATCCGGTCCCCGGCGATCCGAAAGAGTGCGCCATGATGGTCACTGATCAGCAGGGTCACCTGAAGGTATACACGACAGAGGGACCGTAATTTACACGGAAATTTACACGACATCTGAAGAGTGAGTATTGGAGCGGACTTTAACATGTTCGAATCCCACTATCTCCATTAAGTGAAAAACAAGGAAATAAGCCGAGAATCCGCATAACCGCTGGGTTCCCGGCTTTTCCTTTGTACAGAATCTGTATGATATTTACACTGGAATGTACGGTTTTAAGGTACAAAGTTTACACGAAATTTACACGGACAGTTCCCGGAAGTGGTTATTAATGATCTTTGTCTGTTTCTTCTGTTCTATATCAATTACATTTCTGTACACTCGCTTCATGACCACATCCGTTGCCCAGCCGCCCCTCTGCATGATGTACTGATCGGGAACGCCTATGGCATGCATGATGGAAGCCGCGTAGTGCCTCAAGTCGTGGAAACGGAACTGCGGTCCTCCGAGGCGTTTTACGGTCCGTTTGAAGCGGTTTGACAGAACATCAGGAGCAGAGGTTATGATTCTGCCATCTATGCCAGAGACCGCCTCAATGACGAAGTCAGGATACTCGATGACTCGATTACTGGATACTGTCTTGGTGGTCTTCACGGTGAGTGCGCCGACTTCATCGTACACCAGGGCTTTGCTGACGGTGACCATGTTCCCATGAATGTCATCTGAAGTGAGGGCGCATATCTCTGATCTCCGCATCGGCCCAAAGGCTGCAAGTAGGACGGCACGGTACATCTCAGGATCCTTTTCTCTGATCTCGTCCAGGAGGCGTTTTACATCATCGTCAGATGGGCAATACAGATTCGATGGAACTGCCTGCGGCAACGTAACCTTCCATTTGAAGTCCGGCAGGAACATCTCAACCGATGACCGGACCAAAGCCGCCATGTTGCGGACGGACTTGGGAGAGTGATCCATGGAAAGATCGCTTATCCATATCTGGACATCCTTGATTGTGAGATCGTTCAAGTACACTGCACCGAGCGGAGACCCATCTATATGGTTCTCTCGCAGGCTGTGGTAGGCTTTCAGTGTTGAGGGTGATAAAACGTGCGCCTTTGATTCTATATACCGTAGAACAGCCTCGGAGACCGTCAGATCGCCACGATGATCAGGCTCCTGACCTCTGGACAGCTTCCACTGCATTATCATGTAGTCTACTTCTTCCATCGACCGCCCGGTGAAACTCTTCCAGTGCTTCTTCCCTGCTGCGTCTATGTAGTCGAGCCTGTTCTTTCTGAAGCTCCCGGAAGGAAGCTGACCCTTTTTCTTTTCCTTCTTCCTTGCCATGCGCCCTCCTTACTCTATCCAAGAATCATATATCATGACTATGTAATCACATCTTTTTGCCTCTTCCGGGCAAGTATATCTGCCATACCTCTTCGGATCAGATACAATGATTTTTGGGGGCCAATCACCAAAATCATATGTGCTTGCTACATCGTCAAAATACTTTTCAATACTTTCGCATTCAACGACACTTCCGCACAAATCGCTGGCTGCAGTGACATAGAGTTTCATGCTTTATCTCCTTTCCTTGCCATGTCTTACTTCTCCTTGTATACTGTATGTGAACCACTTGAACGGCAGATGCCGGGATGGTGGTGGTGATACCGTGCGCTTAGCCCACGGTTGTATTGACCTGTCACGCCTCTCAGCGATGCGGACCAGGGCAGGTAGTTTTCTGCGTATGCCCTTATGGTTTCATATCGGCAGAGAGACGCAGACACCCGCTGAGAAATCCATGGTATCCGTGTCGTTCTGTCATTGCGACAGGCGGCACGGGCGGCGGGGCAACATCGCCCTTGACGGGCAGTATATAATACATAGTGTTAACTCACTGTCGCATTTGCGACCGCCCTTCTGAGCGCCATCTCAGAGGGGCATTTTTAGTTGACCCACAGTTGACTAATCTTCCTTGTCATAACGCCCTCCTTCTCCTTCTATCTGCTTGCTTTCCCTATATTCTTTTTCCTTTTTCTCACATGTCTCGCACAGAAATATCCTGCCATTGTCGAGCGGTTTACCGCAGATCATACAATTGCCATTAACAATTACCTTAATTCCTAAATTTTTATTCCCCATAGTATCTCCGTTCTGATGTCATATAGTTGACTGAACCTGTACAGAACCTGTACAAGTTCCTTGACTAAATCCTTGACTAATCCTTGACTTCCTTGACTAAGTTATTTGCTTTAAGCAAAGTTATAGCAATGTTATAGCAATGTTATAGCAAGTTTATTGCAACTTTATAGCAAGTTTTCCTTTGTTTCCTGTGGTTTGCTGATGTTTGTTAATGTCTGTTATTGAGAATCTGACCTTATTGAAATTGTCAATTTCGTGGTTTATAATAATGTCAGGCACTTCCGTGCCAGACTTCCCTCCTTTACTTGAGCCCCCTGTGTTGCCGACCGCAGGGGGCGTCTGCTATTTTATCCGGCAGATCCTTCCCCTTTTTCCTTAAACTCTTCTTCCTGTTCATATAAAAGGAATTTTGCTTGCTTCAAAAGAGTCTTTTTGTTTTCGCCAGTAAGTTTGAATGTGACATCCATGATCTCTGATTCTATAGAAGATAGCTGGATGGCATAATTTGTGTTCTCGATGATGTCAGTCTTTTGGCAGTTGAGAACCATACATATCCGTTCGATCATTCCCATCTTCGGTTCAGTCCTGTCAATCTCCCAGGATGATACTGTTTTCTGGCTTACGCCAAGTAACTCTGCGAGTTGATCTTGTGTAAGATCGCGTCGTTCTCTAAGCGCTCTAATGTTTTTACCTATTGTCATAATGCTTACCTCCTCGAAATGATGATACCACGAACAATACTGCAACGCCACAAAAAACACTACATAATGTTCTAAATATTGTTGACAAAGAACAATTAATGGTTTACCATAACTTCAGTACCACAAATCGTAGTAATCGTAAGAAAGGAGGGATGTAGATGTCATTAACAGTAAAACAGTGGCGTATGGCAAAAGGAATATCACAGGAAACCATGGCTAAAGCATGTGGAGTTCATAGAAATACTTACGCAATATGGGAAGAAAAGCCGGAAGATATTTCCGTAAAGAACGCCATTATAATTTGCAATGCGCTTGGAGAACCGTTTAACAACGTTTTTTTTAACCCTGAAACACCACAAAATGTGGTAAATGGAGAGACGGCATGAAACAGTATCTGATTCGCGTCAACCGTGGACATGACAAGGGTGAAACCATCTGGACAGAGCGCAAAGGTGACATGTTCGTTCGCGGCACCTGCATCAGACTGGCGATCAGGAACGCAGAGATCTCTTACGCGGAAGAAGATGTCACGGTGCTTGGCACCAGAGAGATATGAGAGTTGGCCTCATTGACGTAGACGGACATAACTTCCCGAACATTCCTTTGATGAAACTGTCTGCATGGCACAAGGCCCAGGGCGACTCAGTGGAGTGGTACCAGCCGATGTTCAGCGGACACATGGATCGGGTGTATATGTCGAAGGTCTTTTCCTTCTCGCCGGACTACGAATACTTCGTAGACGCCGATGAGATCATCCGGGGGGGCAGTGGATACTGCATCGAGCTTCAGAACGGAAAGGAGCATTACTGCGCGGACCGGGATAAACCGCTGCCAGATGAGGTAGAGCATATTTACCCGGACTACAGCATATACCCGGAACTGACGAAGGACACAGCCTTCGGCTTTCTCACGCGGGGATGTCCCCGGCAGTGCTCATTCTGTCACGTCAAAGACAAACCTGCCGACGGACCGAGGTCGCGAAAGGTGGCAGACCTGTCAGAGTTCTGGCATGGGCAGAAGAACATCGTCCTGTGTGATCCTAACCTGATCGCCTGCCCGGACTGGCGTGACCTGCTTCAGCAGTTAATCGACAGCAAGGCTTGCGTGGACATCAACCAGGGCGTGGACATCCGCATGATGACCGAAGAGAAAGCGGAGATGATCAGACGAATCAGAGTGAAGAATATCCACTTCGCGTTTGACCGCTTCCAGGATTGGGACATCGTGGTTCCAAAACTCCGAAAGTTCGCGGAAGTGAGCGAGTGGAAACGCTGGAAGGTAACCGTATATGTGCTGTGCAACTTCGACACGAATTTGTCTCAGGACCTCGCCAGGATATACGCAATTCGGGAATGCGGATTCCAACCATTCGTAATGCTGTACAACAAGCAGAACATTCCGCGAGAGCATACACTGCTGAAACTTCAGCGGTGGGTGAACAATCCCTGGGTGTTCTGGAGCTGTGAACGGTTTGAGGAATATGAGGGAAAGAAACGCAACAAGAAGATTAAGGAGGAGCCATGAAAAATATCACACCGGGCGAAAGCTGGAACGCGAGAATCGAAGGCAAAGTCGCTGAAGCAATGGCAATCACAGGCAAGAAGAAAGGAGAGCTCAGCGATCAGATCTGTGGTAACAGCCAGAAACTAACGCGGCTCTCTGGAAAGAAAGAGCTCTGGAATCTTTCCTTCCGGGATGTGGCGCTGATTGCGGAAGCCGCCGGTTGCGAACTGACATTTATCTACAAAAGGAGACAGGCATGAGCAATCGAAACAGACCTTCTGGAATTGAGAGAGAACTGAGAAGACGTCGGAAGCGGCGTATGGCAGAACTGAACCGGAATGATCACGAGATCTTCACCATGATGTTAAAAATTACTCTGGCGGCGCTGGCAGTGATTATCGGAATCTGCATCTGGTTTTGGGCTGCAGTCCAACAGGCGCATGAAGTGCAGGCAGCAGTATTGAGAGCGCACCGAATAACTGACGGTCCGTTATACGGTCCTGGAGAGATTCCTTTGGTGGAGCCGCTGCCGCTGACGCCGCCAGAGGACGGAGAGCCGCCGCAGGCCATTGAGATCAGGATGGCAACAAAGGCCGAGGCGATACCGGAAGAACGGTGGGAATCACTTGGCAGATGGAAACTCACTGCTTACTGTCCGCTTGAGTGTTGCAACGGTAAAGGGAGAGCATGGACTACCGCTTCAGGCGCTCCGATGGTGATTGGAGAGACTGTAGCAACAGCAAGACTTCCGTTCGGCACAAAGCTGAAGGTTAACGGAAAAATCTATACCGTAGCTGATCGTGGAACTCCATACGGAACACTCGACATATTACACGAGTCAGATGCGGCGTGTTTTGAATTTGGTGTTCAGCATGCAGAAGTGTTCATCCTGAGATGATGAACACTAAGGAGCCTTGGCTCAATGGCAGGGCAGTCCTCTCATAAGGGACAGGTTGAAGGTTCGAATCCTTCAGGCTCCATTTGCCCAGCAGACCGGGCGTAGCGTTACCTATGGCGCGAGAATAGATCTGCAGTGCCGCCGGGGTGGCCGTCAGCTCGCCCGGCGGCATCTCAAGAAAAAGTCGAAAGGAGTAAAGGAAATGGGAAAGGAAAAGAATGGATTTGCAGGAATGTTTGCGGAGATGATTGACGACGTATTTGTGAAAATGGCGGCACAGGAGTGCGTAAATCATGCACAGGTGAAGGTCACACTGGATGCAAGCTCTGATGGAAAGCAGGGCAGTGTGGATCTCAACTACAAAGGCAATTCTGCCGGGTATATCTACGGAGCATACATCCTGATCGAAAAGGCGGTGAAAGAATTTGGAATCGACATTGATTTTTTCCTGAATGTCATCAAGGTTATTGACGAGCACAGCGAGCAGAAGATATCTGATACTAAGGAAGGAGAAGAAGAGGATCATGTATGAATGGCAGCGTAACCAGCTCAGGGCCGCGGGATTCGTACATGACTGGATCTTCATAGGACTCTGCATCAAAGAGAAGATGCGGAAGCGCGGAATTAAGTCTATACCGCTCAAAGGATATTACTCACCATCAACCGCAAAAGCGAGGCAGATAACGTATGGTGACTCTGAAACAGTTCGGCAGCAATGAGGAGTGGTTGCAGGCGCGGAAGCTGATTGGTGGTTCAGATGCTTCCGCGCTGGTGGGAATGAATCCGTATAAGACGAACATTGACCTCTGGAAAGAAAAGACCGGCAGGAAACAAGCACCGGATATATCCAATGATGAGTTTGTCCGCTTCGGGCATGAAGCAGAAGCGCATCTCCGGGCATTGTTCGCTCTGGATCATCCACAGTACAAAGTGGATTATCTGGAAAACAACATGTTCCTGAACGACAAATATCCGTTCGCGCATGCTTCTCTGGATGGATGGCTTACCGATCAGGATGGCAGGAAGGGTGTTCTGGAGATTAAAACTACCAATATCCTGCAGTCCATGCAGAGAGAGAAGTGGGCCGACAGGATCCCGGATAACTATTACTGCCAGGTGCTCTGGTACCTGATGGTAACTGAATTTGACTTCGTTGTGCTGAAGGCCAGACTCAGAAGCGAATGGCAGGGAGAGATCCGGGTAACAGTACGGCATTACTTCATTGACCGCAAAGAAGTAGAAGAAGACATTGCGGAACTTAGACAGGCAGGAGAAAAATTCTGGAAGGCGATTCAGGAAGATCGGCAGCCTTACCTGATCCTTCCGGCCATATAGAAAGGAGAGAAGTATTATGGCACTGGAAATGCAAATCTACAACCCCGAAGAATCCGCTTATATCACAGAAATTAAGTGGAATTACGAGGACATCAAAGCAGAGGTGGCTGCGCAGGCTGAGACTTACGCCACCGCGGTTTACACCGACGACCTGATTAAACAAGCCAAGTCAGACAGGGCAAAGTTGAACAAGTTCGTGAAGGCCCTGAAGGACCGGCGCACGGACGTCCGGAAAAAGCTCCTGGCACCGGATGAGCAGTTCGGGAAGCAGGTAGATGAGATCGTCGGTATCGTCCAGAAGGCCATCACCAACATTGACATGCAGGTTAAGAATTACGAGACGAAGCAGAGGAACGACAAGATCGACAAGCTCCGCGCCGAGTTTGACTCCATGATCGGAGACCTGAAGGATACCGTGATGTTCGAGAGAATCTATGTTCCTGAGTGGTCAAATGCTTCCTTCGCTCTCAGCAAGGCAAAGGGCATCATGCAGGAAACCATTGATTCTATCAAGAACGGCATCAACCTCATCCAGAACAGCGACAGTCCGTATGCCGGCGACATGATGAAGGTTTTCCTTGATACATACGATATTGGAAGGGCTATGGAGCGAAGGATCCAGCTCGAAGAGGAAGCCAAACGCCGCGCAGCCTATGAAGAGGAGCGCCGCAAGCAGCAGGAAGAAAGAGACCGGAAGGCCGCAGAAGAGGCGAGAAGGCAGGCTCTTCTCCAGCACATCCCTGAAGAAGTCAGACCTGCAGTGAAGCAGGGTATTGAGGCTGTGGTTGATAAGCCGGAGCCGGAACCGAAGCAGTGGATAGCTTTTGAAGCCCTGCTGGATACCCATCACGCAATGCTCCTGGCAGGATTCTTCCGCAGCCAGGGGATTGAATTCAGACCGATTAATAAGGGGGAATAAGTCATGGCAGTAAAGAATCAGCTCGCGAACAGAAGCAATCAGCGCCTTGGGATGGCAGCATACCTGACCAATGACGCGGTGAAGAACCAGATCAACAGTATCGTCGGCGGGAAGAACGGATCCAGATTTATCAGCTCTATCGTATCTGCGGTGCAGACGAATCCCGCACTGCAGGAGTGCTCCAACCAGAGTATCCTTTCGGCGGCCCTGCTGGGCGAATCCTTGAAGCTCAGCCCTTCCCCGCAGCTCGGACAGTTCTATATGGTTCCTTATAAGGACCGGGAACGCGGGAACGTCGCACAGTTCCAGCTTGGATATAAGGGATACATTCAGCTTGCTGTCCGGTCCGGGCAGTACAAAAAGCTGAACGTGCTGCCGATCAAGGAAGGAGAGCTGATCTCATACAATCCTCTGGATGAGGAAATCGAAGTACAGCTTATCGAAGATGAGGAAGCCAGGGAGCAGGCGCCGACCATTGGATATTACGCCATGTTCGAATATACCAATGGTTTCCGCAAGACGTTGTACTGGTCAAAGCAGAAGATGCAGGCTCATGCGAAGAAGTATTCGCCGGGATATGCTGCGGATCTTCGGAAAGGAACGGCCTGGACTTTCTGGAGCAAGGACTTCGACGGCATGGCGATGAAGACGATGCTCCGGCAGTTGATCAGCAAGTGGGGCGTGATGTCTATCGACATGATCACTGCTATGGAATCTGACGCCGCAGTTATTAAGGAAGATCTGACGCCGGAATATGTTGAGTCGGAAGCGGTGCCGGAGCCGGTGCAGGAAGCCACGCAGGAGCCTGTCCAGCAGGCAGAGGAAGCAAAGGAAGAGCCGAAGGTGGAAACTCCTTCGCCGGCACCAGAAAAGCCGCAGGAAAATCCGCAGAAACAGCCACAGGCTAATCCTCAGCAGGGCGCGGTAATGGCAGCGCTGTTTGGAAATCAGTAACTCGGAGCCCTTCAGGAAGGCTCTACGGCGTCACTATTGTTACAGCCTTTTAAGGATGATGTGTCACGACTCTCGGTAAAAGGCATTTTAAAGTCCCCCGGAGTGATCCTTCGGGGGCAGAAAGGAGCTCCGGCTCCTGATGATCAGCACGAAAGGACATTAATATGGAAGGTTTCATCTTCTACTCCAGCTTTCTGGAAGCTACAAAAGACCTGGATAATGAGCAGTTTGGTATCGTTATGAGGGCCATCACTGAGTATGGAATCAATGGTATTGTGCCTGAGAACATGGATCCTATCACGAAGATCGTGTTTACTTTAGTGCGTCCTCAGATTGATGCAAACGCCAAAAGGCGAGAGGATGGAGCCAGAGGCGGCAGACCATCAAAGCAGGTTTCTGATACAGAAAACCATGGTTTCCAGAATAAAAAACCAGTGGTTTCTGATACAGAAAACCATGGTTCGACAGATGAAGAACCTAAAGAAAAAGAAAAAGAGAAAGTAAAAGTTAAAGATAAAGAGAAAGATAAAACACTCTCCCCCTCAAAAGAGGGGGAAGGGTGTGTTACGCCTGCGCGTGAGGACAGAAATCTGTCAGATGTGCTTGAGGAGCGCTTTGAACGCTTTTGGTCAGTGTACCCGAAAAAGGTCGGGAAGGGAGACGCGAGGAAGTCTTTCATGAAGATCAAACCTTCTGACGCTCTCCTGGGGAAAATGGTGACTGCTGTGATTGCTGCATCCGCTTCGTTCCAGTGGAAGAAGGATAATGGGCAGTTTATTCCGAATCCGGCTACCTGGCTGAATCAGCAGCGCTGGGAAGATGATGTACCGCCCGATATGGGTATGCCAGATCAGAAGCAGGCACCGCCGGGGAAGAACCGGTTTGCAAACTTTGAGCAGAGACCATATACCGATGAGGATGAAGCCATTGGTACAGCATGGCTGCAGAAAGCGAGGTAAGCATGAGTGATCAGAGTGCAAAGGCGGACGCGGGAAAGCTGCAGCTTACGCTGGTACCGCCGGAGCTGATTGAGGCTGTGGCAGTGGTCCGCATGTATGGCAATGCCAAATACCCGGATGGCGGTCCGAATAACTGGCAGAGAGTTGAGAAGGAACGGTACCGGGATGCTCTATGCCGTCATTTGCTGGCATATCTCAGAGAACCTTACGGTATCGACTATGAAAGCGGACTGCCGCATCTCTATCACCTGCTCTGTAATGGCGCCTTTCTGATCTCAAAGGAGATAGAGGACGGTACGCTGCCGGATGCACAGACTGCGCTGGAGAAAATGCACAGGCCGGAAAAGAAGGAGAGGAAGGGGATCTACGGATGAACCACGACTACGCGCATTGCCTGAATTTCCGGGAAGACTGCCCGCAGAAGTGCTTCCGGGCGCAGCTGGTCAGGGATCTCAAAGTGAATCCCGGTATCTTCGGAATCTGGATCTCCTGGATGTGGTTCAAGGGAACGGCAGAGTGCATGAGGAAGGACGGCGATCTGGTGAGTAACTGCTATGGTTGCCCGATGAATCCAGATTCGGACGCATGGATGAGGTGAATGACATGAGTAAAACGCCATCAACGCCGTTTTCAAACGGCACAGAGTTTGAAGTATTTAAATATAATTGGTGCTATCGGTGCAGAGCGCACAAGGAAAGACCAGACGGTTTCCCGGAATTCCCGGAGAATGGCGGCTGTCCGATTGAGGATGCCACGGAAAATGCGCGATTCGATATATCAAAATTTCCGTCTGATATGCTCCTGACACTGAGAGATGCGACTACAGATGAATTGATCTGCTGGCATTACTGTTTGAGATTCGACAGCCCGGATGAAGATGTGCAATTTCGGTATTTCGATATGATGAAGAGGGCGCTGTTTAAAGAGAAGGACGGTGACCACCATGACTGAATTTTTATTGGCGGTCATAATCCTGATCCTGTTGAGAATAATGGCGATGATGGGGTGACGGTATGAAGGATGATACCATTTCAAGGGCGGCGGCGATTGAGACTGTTCGCAAAGCACAGAGCATCGGACAGGCGCACAGGATGTTGGTGCAGTTGCCGTCCGCACAGCCGGGGTGGATTCCGTGCAGTGAGCGGTTGCCGTATGCGGAATATGGAGAAAGTGACACTGTATTGACCACGTGCGGATATAGAGATGTTGAGGACACAAGCGTAAGGTGGATAAGGCTTTTGTATTTTAACGGTGGAAACTGGTGCTATCCAACTGGTGAAACATACGAAGCAAAAGTATATGCATGGCAACCGCTCCCGAAACCGTGGGGAGGGGGACAGGATGGTAACACGTGACTTTGTGAATGGTGTATGCGTTGGTATGTCGGTGGTTAATCTGATATGGATCATCATGGTACAGATTTTAATAATAGGGTGATATTGGAAAGGGGACAGGATGAAACGGATTAAAGGGAAATACGTTGCACAAGTTGTGTTTGAATGGGATTTACCGAGGGAAAATAATACGTTGCCGCTTGAAAAAATCAGGCATCACATCTGTGACGGTGAAATGAAAAACGCAATCGCAGAAGCATTGCATGATGGGTCGGATGATTGCGTGATAACCGTTGACCAGATGTATGCCGATGTCTATGAGGTGGATGACGATGGTACTGATTGAC
>Ga0326512_10000292_pt1 | contig 42360 bp, 21 predicted proteins | sample 1_2617_0518_D_FD_203652 | JGI IMG/M metagenome (GOLD analysis project Ga0326512, IMG submission 203652) | Bovine rumen microbial communities from UC Davis, California, United States - 1_2617_0518 | ecosystem: Host-associated > Mammals > Digestive system > Stomach > Rumen | place: USA...
CTATGCGCAGCCCTGTATAAGACCCAGGGCCGCAGCTCACGGCTACGGCATCGAAGGGAATGGCGTGGTTGTCGGTAAACGACAGGGCTTCGTCCACCATTGTTCCTAAACGTTCTGCGTGGTTCGGACCGCTGTGGTCCTGTTGCTCAAAGATGACGTGCGAATCCTCGCTCACTGCTACTGAGCACACGTCGGTACTGGTCTCTATATGTAATATTGTCGACATGAATGACGCTTTTCTTTTTTTAAGTGCAAAGGTACTGCAAATTGTTCGAAAAACAAAACGTTTATGAGAAATTAACGGAATTGTGTGAGTAACAGGCTGAATTTTCGCTTTTTCCCCGATAAAATTTGCTTAATCCGAAGATTTTGCTTACCTTTGCCCCATTGTTTGGAAAATCTGCAAGCAGGTAAGGGGTATGCGTGAATGTATATTGTTGTACATCAAAGCATTATGTGCTGTTGCTAATGTGCGTAGTGAGAATGTAACTGCCTTTGTAATGGCGGTACTCTTTCCTGTTTGTCCTAAAATGTGAATATAGAGATATGACGAAACGTTTATTTTCCATAGTGGTTTTTCAGTTGCTGCTGGTTACGGTTGGATGGGCGCAGTCCGCAATGACCGAAACACAGATACTGCAATATGTCATGCAGCAGAAGCGTGCGGGGAAGGCTGAGGCCGACATTGCCACGGAACTTCTCAAGCGAGGCGCCACGCTGAGCCAGATACAGCAGATACGTCAGAAGTACAGTAGCCAGCTCGACAAGGTGAGCATGGGCGGCGTGGCCGACAGGGCCATCAAGGATGCCTCTAACCGAATGCGTACCAACAATGCCCCGTTGCGGGAGGTCGATGACAACGGGCTACAAGACTGGCATCAGAAGCAGATGCAGGGTCGAAGCTCTGAGTGGCTTTATGGTACACCGGAGCAGATGGCAGACTATGCGACACCTGACTCGCTCTATTTCGTGAAGGAAAAGGAAAGGGTGAAGAAAGTGTTCGGGCGAGATATCTTCAATAACAAGTCGCTCAGTTTTGAGCCCCAGATGAATATTGCCACACCCCAGAACTATGTGCTCGGCCCCGGTGACCAGCTCGTCATCGACATCTATGGAGCCACCCAACAGAGCGAGGTGCTCACCGTCAGTCCCGATGGTGCCGTGACGGTGCCCAGCGTGGGGCCAGTGCAGGTGAGCGGACTGACCGTTGGCACCGCGCAGAGTCGCATCCACAGCCGTATGGGCAAATACTACGCCGACTCCGACATCAAGGTGACCGTAGGACAGACGCGCACCATTGTGGTCAATGTGATGGGTGAGGTGAAAGTCCCCGGTACATACACGCTCAGTGCCTTCTCCACTGTTTTTAATGCCCTCTACATGGCAGGTGGTATTAGCGACATAGGGACGCTTCGCAACATCAAGGTGTTCCGCAACGGACACCAGATATCAGTGGTCGACATTTATGAGTTCATTCTCAATGGGCGTCTGGCGGGCAATGTACGCTTACAGGACAATGACGTGATACAGGTGGGCACCTACGAGAGTATCGTCGACATCACCGGACGGGTGAAACGGCCTATGGCCTACGAGATGCGCAAGACAGAGAGCCTCGCCTCACTGCTAAAGTACTGCGGCGGCTTTACCGGTGATGCCTACAAGAAGTTTGTCCGCGTGCTGCGCAAGAGCGAAGAACTTAAGAGTGTGTATAATGTGGAGGAGTTCGAATTGGTTGACTTCCGCATGGCTGATGGCGACTCCGTGATTGTCGACTCTATCATCAACCGCTATAAGAATATGGTGGAGGTTAGGGGGGCCGTGTTCCGCCCTGGCATGTACCAGCTTGGTGAGAAAGTTAGCAGCGTGCGTTCGTTGATTGAGTATGCCAGCGGACTCACCGGGGAGGCGATGACCAGCCGTGCTGTTATCCGTAGGGTGAAGCCCAATCGCACCCACGAGGTGGTAGCTGTCGACATCGAGGCAATTCTCAGTGGAGCCGAGGCCGACGTCCCCCTGCAGAATGAGGACGTACTGTTCGTGCCCATTCTGGCTGAGCACCAGAACCTGCGCACGCTGGCCATTGACGGCGAGGTTATCTGCCCAGGAACTTATGAGTATGCTGATAAGATGACCATCGAGGACCTTATCCTCATGGCTGGTGGACTGTCTGACGAAGCATCGACTATCAAGATTGATGTGTCGCGTCGGCTGGTGGACCCAGAAGCACGCGAAGCAGGCATGGATGTTGCTAAGACCTTCAGTATGGAACTGAAGCCCAATTTCATAGTCGATCGGCAGGACAAATTCGTCCTGCAGCCCTATGATATTGTCCATGTGCGCAAAAGCCCTGTCATTCAGGAGTCTATCAATGTCAAGGTGGAGGGTGAGGTAGCCTTCTCAGGGGTCTATACGATGGAGAAGAAAAACCAGCGTCTCTCAGATGTCATTAAGGCTGCTGGGGGCATCGTTGAAGGGGCCTATGCCCGTGGTGCTCATCTGAAACGTCAGCTGACTGATGATGAGCGGGTGCGCATGGAGACCGTGCTCCGCCTTGCCCGGCAGAGTGCCAACGGTAGGGACTCAGTGAGCCTGGATAAGATTGCTATCAGTGACACTTATATTGTGGGCATACACTTAGATGAGGCTCTGGCCGTTCCTGGTTCATCGCAGGACATCGAACTGATGGACGGCGATGTGCTGGTCGTCCCCCGTTACAACCACACTGTCCGAATCAGCGGCGATGTTCATGCTCCCAATACGGTGAGTTACAATGGTGACAAGGACTACAAGTATTATGTCAAGCAGGCTGGGGGTTTTGGCGACAGAGCCAAGAAGCGTCACACCTACATTGTCTATCAGAACGGCACAATGGCTCTGGCCAAGGAAGGCAAGATAGAGCCAGGGTGCGAGATAGTGGTGCCCACAAAGGCCCCCCGTAATACTGCGGCCATCTCGCAGTGGCTTGGCATAGGCACCAGTGCGGCCTCGTTGGGAACTATGTTTGCCACGATTGCCAATTTGATTAGAAAATAGCATTCCAAAACCATGAGCGAAAAAGATAAAGAAGAATTGCAGAACCACAGTTCTGTATTCTCTAAGATAAAGAGCGACCTGCTGCGGCACAAACGGCTCTATCTTGTGGGTCTGCCGCTGGTGTTAGCCCTGACAGTGGCTTACACTTTGTCGCTGCCCGATTATTTCATCTGTACCGTCAAGTTGAGTCCCGAACTCTCAGGCAGTAAGACGAGCAGCAGCCTGAGTAGTCTGGCCAGTGGACTGGGCGTAGATCTTGGCTCCGCGCTCGGCAGCTCATCGGATGCCATACGTCCCGCCCTCTATCCTGAGGTGATGGCCTCGCCTAAGTTCAGGGTCGAATTGCTGAAGGTCAGGGTGAGGCGCAAGGACGGTGAGCAATTCACATATTATGACTACCTAAAGGACGGGCAGAAGCCACCCTTGCTGTCGTTTTCGCTCAAGAGATTGTTTGCTTCGTCCGACACTGTGCAAAATTCTGCAGGCATTGACCCTCATCGGTTGACGAAACGTCAGGCGGGTGTCGTCAAGCTGGTAGGCACGAAGATGACGTGCAATGTCAACAAGAAGACTTCACTCATTACTATCCAGGTGACTGACAACGATCCAGAGGTCTGTGCCACCATCGCCGACTCTGCCATGGCCTTGCTACAGCGCTTTATCACTGACTACCGCACCAGCAAAGCCCGTGTCGACCTTGAGTATAGTCGAAAAATGGTGGCTGAGGCGAAGGTCAACTACGAAAAATTCAGCAGGGAATATGCTCGCAATGTGGATGCCAATCTGAACTCCTTCGTGGAGGAAATACGACAGCGGCGGCTGAACATGGAGACGGAACTGCAGGTGCAGCGCAATATCTACCAGCAGGTGGTTGCCCGTGCCAAACAGGCCGAACTGAAGGTGCAGGAGGACACGCCGGCTTTCGCCGTGGTGCAGGCATCCACCGTGCCTGTCAGGAAGTCGGGACCCCGTCGTGGGTTCATCACTCTGTTTATGTTCATCGTGGGGGTTGTGGGCATCACGTCCTACATATTATTCAAGGAGGGTGATCTGAAGGTATTCACCCTCTCAAAGACATCGCGCCGGAAGTTTCCGCAGCAAGGTAATTGAGGTTATGGAAAGAGATGGGCTACTTGACATACTTCGAGGTGTGGGTATATTCTTGGTGGTGCTGGGGCATACCACATACTTCGAGTATGACATTGTGTTGTGGTTCCTGCCATGTCTGTTCGTGGCACTGATCGTGCCTGTAATCATGGGCATCAACAGATATATCCCTGCCGTTGTAGGCAGGACAAAACAATCTTAAGCGTATGCCGGGCGTAAAGGTCAACTTCTTCTACAGCAGCATCCTGACGACAGCCAACTATCTGTTTCCGCTGCTCACGTTCCCATACGTCACCCGTGTACTTGGCGTGACGAATATCGGAACGGTGAACTTTGTCGACTCCATCATCAACTACTTTGTGCTGGCTTCCATGATGGGCATCAACATCGTTGGCATCAGAGAGGTGGCCCAAAGCAAGGGCGACAAGGAACGGCTTAGCCAGACCTTCAGCGGCCTGTTCTGGCTGAACACGCTCACCACGGCCCTAGCCCTGGCGGTACTGGCGGTGGCCACTCTGTGCATCGACAAGTTGTGGGCACACTGGCACCTGATGCTGATTGGTGCCCTCAAGCTGGTCATGAACTACATGCTCATAGAGTGGCTGTACCGCGGATTAGAGGAGTTCAGGTATATCACCGTCAGGACGGTGCTGGTCAAGACAGTATATGTCGTCTCGGTATTCGTCTTTGTCAGGCAAGCCGACGACTATCCCGTATATTACTTCCTCTCAGTGATGATGATTGTTGTCAACTCACTGGTCAATCTGGCCTATTCGCGCCATTATGTCTCGCTGAAATGTCGGCATGTGAATGTGTTCCGTTATGTCAAGCCCTACTTTATCCTTGGTACGTACACCCTGCTCACCTCCATGTACATCTTTGTCAATGTGTCGTGGTTAGGATTCACCTGTGGGGAGCAGGAAGTGGGCTACTATACTACGGCATCGAGGCTCTACGACATCCTGATAGCGGTGTTCACTGGTTTGACGGGTGTAATGCTGCCTCGAATGAGTTCCCTGCTGGCTGAAGGAAAGATTGATGAGTTTAAGACCAAGCTCGTGAAGGCCAACAATGTGCTGTTTGCTTTCGCGATACCCCTTGTCCTGTTCACGGTCATCAATGCCCCGTCAATCATCTACGTCATCGCTGGTGCTGGCTATGAGGGGGCCATCCTGCCCATGCGCATCATGATGCCGCTGATACTGGTGATAGGCTACGAGCAGATCCTGGTAATGCAGACGCTGATGCCGCTGAAGAAAGACAAGGCTGTGCTGCGCAATTCCATTGCCGGGGCCGTCACGGGACTTCTGCTGAACGTGCTGCTGATTTCGAGATATGCTTCTGCGGGGGCTTCCTTGGTGTGGGGCATCTCGGAGATGGTTGTGCTGTGCTGTGCCCAGTATTATGTGGTGAAGTATGTGTCTGTCGGCTTCCCCTGGCGCGACTTCCTTTCCCACGTCATGGTGTGTATCCCACTGGCTGTAGGGCTGCTGCTGTTGCATTCCTTGCTCAGCGGCCTGACAGCCTTTGTCATCTCATGCATCTTCGCCGCTGTCTACTTTGTAGTCTGTAACTTGTATATCAAACGTAATGAGGAGTTTGTCGGTGCAATCAGGTCGTTACAATCGTTAAGAAGCAAATGGACGTGAAATTCTCTATACTCATCCCGGCATATAAGAAACGGTTCCTTAGGGAGGCCATCAGCAGCTGCTTGCAACAGACCTACCCGAACCTGGAAGTCATCGTGCTCGACGATTGCTCGCCCGATGACCTCCCTGCCGTGTTGGCCGACTTTAATGACCCTCGCCTCAGTTTCTATCGTAACGAGACGAACGTGGGAGCGGTCGATGTGGTGGACAACTGGAACAAGTGCCTGTCGCTGTGTACGGGCGACTATGTTATCTGCATGGGCGATGACGACATGTTGCCCCCCGAAAGCCTGACGGAGTATTTGCTGCTCATTGGGAAGTATCCCACACTCGATGCATACCATGGACGGGCAGCGATAATCGATGAGCAGGGCGCATACACCGACATCATTCCCAGCAGGAGTGAACTGGAGAATGTGTTCGAACTGATGCGTCACCGCCTTGAAGGGTGGAGCCAGTTTATTGGCGACTTCTGCTACCGTACAGAGGCTCTACGAGCTGCTGGCGGCTACTACATACTGCCGTTGGCATGGGGTAGCGATGATCTCACGGCCTACACAATGACCGCCGACAAGGGTATTGCCAACACCAGCCGCGTGGCTTTTCTCTACCGCAACAATTCCTGGAGCATCTCCTCGGCCAGCCATACCGACCTGAAGCTCTCTGCATACAAGGACACCTTTGCATGGATCAGCCGATACCTCAACAGCTGTAGCTGTGCAACGTTGGAGGAGCAGCTCACGCGCGATACCATTATCAAAAACCTGAGTGCATATAAGCGTGACTTCCAGGCAGCCATCCTGTGCCAGTGTTTCAAGCACAGTCGGCTGAAGTGTGTCGGCTACATCCTTCGCCGACGAAAGTTCGAAGCCTCGATAACCACAGTATTGAAAGCCTTGCTCAGTTCTTGGCTGGCGTAAAGATAAGATATGAAGAGTAACCTGTCGATAGAGAAACTGAAGATGTTCAACACCCCCCGCAAGCTGATGGTGGGGCTGTACATCTTGCGTGCTAACCTCCGCCGCAATCATGTGCGCCCACGGAGAACCGTTGCCAAAGTGGCACTATATTATAGGATATGTGATGCAGGCTATCCTAAGGAAAAACCTGCTTATATTACCAAGGAACACTGTCTGGTCAATGCCCTCAGGGCATTCCCTATGGACCGCGTGGAATGGCATGTGCTGGGCGACAACATCAGTGAAGACACTTACTGCATGATTCTCAGATACCTTCCGGCAGAAGCCGTGAAGCGCGTATCGGTGGGCAACGGTGCCGGCACTTTCCGTATCACTTATGAGCAGGCCATCCAACAGGCCGATGACACACTGGTCTACTTCCTTGAGGATGACTATCTGCATATACCCCATTCGCTCGACTTCCTCACGGAAGCCGCCGAGTGCAACTACACCGACTATCTGACCCTCTATGACCATCCGGACAAGTACTCCAACCAGATTAATCCCTACTTGACGCATCAGGGTGAGGCTTCGACCGTCTACTGGTGCGGGCATCGCCACTGGAAGGAGACCAACTCCACCACGATGACCTTCGCAGCTTTTGCCGATGTGCTGAAAAAGGACAAGAAAACCTTCTGGAACTGGACCAAAGGTCGACATCCCTGGGATTTCGTGCTCTTCACCGACCTTATCAAGATGAGTGGTCGCCGTCTGTCGTGCCCTTTGCCCTCGTGCTCTACGCATGGTGAGACTAAGGGGCTGGCAAACAGTATCAACTGGCAACAAATAGCGTTACAATGAAGTCTATCCTGATCATAACCCCCTTCCTGCCCTATCCAATCCGCTCTGGCGGTGAACAGGCGCAGTTTAATATGATAGACAGGCTGCGGCAGGTCTATCGTATCTCCATCGTGTTCCCCCTCAACAAGGATAACCACGAGACTGATACCGTTGCCTTGTCGGTAATGTGGCCAGAGGTGGCACTACATCCCTTTCCCCTGAGAGACCAGATGCTCCACTTGCCGTTTCTCGTCAGGAAAGGATGGCGATACCTCAACCGCCGATTGAATCCTTTCCGTGGATGTGCCGCCGTTGTGCAGGTCTTGAGCAGCACCGACTTCTTGCTGTCGGACAGGTACAAGCTCTTTCTGGAGACGGTTATCGGCAGGGAATCTCCCGATGTGATTCAGGTGGAGTTCTTGTCCAACCTCAATGTGGCAGAACTCCTCCCGGCGGGCATCCCAAAGATTTTCATCCATCATGAAATTGGGTTCGTGATGACCGAGAGGACTTTGCGAAACATCGCTCTGTCCCCTCGGCTACAGCGGCGCATGGCTGAGAGGAAGGCCACGGAAGTGGAGCGTCTTAACCGATACGATGCCGTTGTCACCCTGACGGGCACCGACTGCGACCTTCTCCACAAGGCCGGTGTTCATAAGCCCATACATGTGTCGCCAGCAGCTGTCAATACGGTTTTGCAGGAATACGATGGGTGGAACGGCACCATCCTGTTCATCGGCGGCTATCACCACCGGCCTAATCAGGAGGGCATCGACTGGTTTCTGCAGCGGGTGGCACCACTGATCCCGTGGAGTGCCTATCCTCAGACGGAACTTCGTATTGTGGGGATGTCGTGGCCGCAGTCTTATGAGGGTGATCACGGTGGATTGAGAGTCCGTCTGTTAGGCTATGTCGACAACTTGGCTGCCTCTGCCTCCCGGTGCATCATGATGGTTCCCTTGCTGGCAGGCAGTGGCATGCGGATGAAGATTCTCGATGCCGCAGCCCTGAGTCTGCCGATTGTGACTACTTCAGTGGGAGCTGAAGGACTTTGCTTCCGTGCCGGTGAGTCGTGTCTCATAGGCGACGGGGCTGAGGGCTTTGCCATGCAGCTCAGACGGATGCTCGATGATGGGCGGCTGCGCGAGACTGTGGGCAGAAAGGCACACGAGGTCTACCTGCAGCATTATTCTGTAGAGCGGCTGGTGGCTGTGCGCCGTCGCATTTATGAGTCTGTCATGCAGCAGGGCAATGCTCCTGGCGGTTATCCTTCAATATGTTAGTCCATGCTTGTCTATATCGTCATATTCACTATCTCTCTGTTAGGTGTCTGGCTGGCTGACATCTTCCACGATGACCGGCGGCTGCTGGTCGCATTCAGTTTGCTGGCCTTGCTGCCGCCGATATTGCTGGCCGGCTTCCGCGATGCCACAGTAGGCACCGACATGCAGGTCTATATTCTCTCCACATTCGAGAGGGCTGTATCTGCAGAACAAGGATTCTTCGAGTTTATCGGTTTTTATGAGGGAGATGTTGAACTGCTGTACTTGCTCATCAACTATGTCGCTGCCCAAATTTCAGACCGTCCCTACCTGCTGCTTTTGCTCGTCCACACGCTGATCATGGTGCCACTCTATGTGACGGCCATGAAGTGGAGGCCCTACCTCTCGCCGGCGATGTTCATGTTTGTGTTCTACATGATCTTCTTCCAGGAGTCACTGAGCATCGTCCGTCAGAGCATTGCCCTGTCGTTTTCCATGCTGGCCTTCACCTATTTGCTCCAGAAACGCTATCTTTGGTATGTAGCATGCTCGCTTCTTGCCTTGGGATTCCACAACACGGCAGTTATTGCCCTTGCCTTCCCAATGGTCTACTTCGCCATCGCCAAATTGCCCCCGTCACGCTATTACCCTTACTATATAGGTGTTGCACTGGCTTTTGTCCTGCTGACGATGAACCTTGAGGGCATTGTGACGTGGCTTATTGAGAGCGGTGTACTCGACTATAAGTACCTTAAGTATACATCGGCCTTGCTGGGTGATTTTGAACCAGCCCTTGGCGTGACGAATCTCTTGGTGAAGATTGTCATGATGGCTTATTTCGTCGCCATGATTCTTGTCTACGGTGCCGATGTGCTGGTGAAGACATTCCTTGCGCTGGCCGTACTCGACTTCGTGTTCTCTCTCTCTGCACTCATCGTGCAGCCTCTCGACCGCATCAGCCTCTACTTCCGCCTCATGTCCTGCCTCTCGGTGCCCTACATGCTTAGCAACTATCCTGTTAGCCTCAGTGCTGCCGGTCGTGAGTACCGCCTGCCGATGACCTGTGCCTGGGGAGTGCTGTTGTTCTTCTATTGGTTCTATGTCTATATGCTCGGCAACTATGACGATACCGCCGACTATCAGTTGTCCACCTCACTCTTTACATGATGCGCATCTCCGTCTGTATAGCCACCTATAATGGCCAGAAGTTCATCCGAGAGCAGCTGCTCTCCATCCTGCCCCAGCTGGGCCAGGACGATGAGGTGGTGGTTTCCGACGATGGTAGCACAGATGCCACCATGTCGGTCATCAGCCAGATGGGTGATACGAGAATACACGTCTGCCACAACACAAGGCATCACGGTTTCGTATGGAATTTCGAGAATGCCCTGCGCCTGGCTTCGGGTGATGTCCTCTTCCTCTGTGACCAGGACGACATCTGGCTCCCCGACAAAGTGAGTCGGGTGATGGAGGCCTTGCAGACATGCGACATGGTGCTTCACGATGCCGAGATAGCCGATGGCGAAGGGCGCGGCACCGGCATCCTGTACTCCGCGAGCCTGCACCGCGGTGAGGGCTTCTGGAGTAACCTGTGGCGCACGCGCTGGTTGGGCTGCTGCATGGCTTTTCGCCGCTGCGTGCTCGACTATGCCATGCCCTTCCCGCGCCACATCGTGGGCCACGACGGATGGATAAGCACCGTGGGACTCGTACGGTTCCGCTACAGCTATCTGCCCGACGTGTTGATGCTTTACCGTCGTCACGGGGCGAATGCCTCGTCTGCATCTGCAGCGTCGGACACCTCTTTATATTATAAGCTGGTTCAGAAGCGCTTGTGGTTGATGATTGAAATCAGTCGACGGCTGCTGGCCAAAGAATTGCTTAAGTAATCGAAAATTAGTTGTTACACCATTATAGAAAAGTTTAATTCAGAGTTATGACAAACGATGAACTGCTGTCAAAGACTATCAGTTATCTGCGCTTCCCGCTGACAATCGGCGTAGTATTTATACATAACAGAATGGCCACAATAAATATTCAAGGCCATGAAATCAACTATGGCGATCTCTGGCCTTGGGTAAGCTATGTCATAACCTTCTTTAGCTACGTAGTATCAGCCGTTAGCGTACCAATGTTCTTTTTTATTTCAGGTTTTCTTTTCTTCTATAAGGTTGATTTCTGCAAGGATGTTTATAGGAAGAAGTTGAAAAGCAGATGCGACACGCTGCTTGTGCCTTACCTGATATGGAATTTTCTTGCTTTCCTCATCTTGCTGACGCAGATGCATCCTCGGTTTTCTTCGCTGTTTCCCTTGCTGAGGGACTACAGGATCGACATCACTGAGTTCCTAAGCTATTTTTGGGCAAAATACTTGCCGATGGACCCTGTGGGGGATGTGGAAGTGCCTTTGAATCCCTCCCTCTGGTTTGTCAGAGACTTGATGCTGTTAGTAATCGCTTCCCCTTTGGTCTATTGGGTGATAAATAAACTGAAGTCACTCGCCATCCTTCTGCTGTGTATAGTTTGGTTCTTTACCTTGGGCAAGCAGATCGGGCTATATGGCATGTCTCATCAATCGGTATTCTTCTTTCCTCTTGGAGCCTATTTCAGCATTAACCGTATTGATTTTGTAGAGTTTGCCCGCAAAGCCAAATGGTCTCCATATATTTATGCAATATGTGCCATTGCCGACACATTCAGCGATGGGCAACCATATAATTATTGGTTTCACAACAGTGGGATATTGATAGGTCTAATAGCCCTCACATTTATGGTATCTAACCTGCTGAGTCAAGATAAGGTCAAGATCAACAAATTCCTGAGCAACTCCAGTTTCTTTGTCTTTGCGGCTCATGAACTATTCATCGGGAAACTCATGAAGGCACTCGTTATGATTATTCAGCCTCAGTCGCCTTACGTTGTCTTGCTACTATACTTCTTCATCCCAATAGCAACAATCTTCATTTGCCTTGGTGCTTACTGGTTATTGAACAGATGGGTGCCAAACATGGCCAAAGTCTTGACTGGGGGAAGATAGGGCGTAAATCGTACAAGTTTTTATAGAAATTGCTAAATTATCATATACAGTTATGCGAATCCTACATGTGTCAAAATATTACTACCCTTACATAGGTGGAGTGGAAAATGTCTGCAAGTATATTGTAGAGCATTCTTCCGGCCACGAGGTGGAAGTGATATGTTTCAATGATGGCCGCCGCAACAGTACCGATGAGGTGGATGGCATCAAGGTGCACCGCATCGGTGCCTTGGTAACCATTGCGCAACAGGCCCTCTCGCTTACCTACTTCTCGGTGCTCAGGCGCGTCATACGGCGTTTCCGTCCCGATGTCATCCATTTCCACTGGGCCAATCCCTATCCCGGTCTGTTCCTGCTCCTGCTCATCCCAAAGCGCACCGAGCTCGTCATCCACTGGCACATGGACATTATCAATCAGCGTCGTATCTATCCCTTCATCAAACCGATAGAGACGTTGCTGCTCAAGAGGGCAGCCATGGTGCTGGTCACCAGTCCACAATATGAGGAGGGATCGCAGCCGCTGCAACCCTTCAAGGCCAAGGTCAGGGTGGTGCCCAACGGTATAGACGACAACTTGCTCAAGAAACCATCCCCTCAGGCTATTGAGGCTGTTATCGAGAAGCATGGTGGCAAGAAGATCGTGTTCTTCGTGGGGAGGCATATCTTCTACAAGGGATTGCCCTATTTGATAGAGGCGGAAAAGCATACCAAGTCGGACTGCGTATTCGTCATTGCAGGCGACGGACCGCTCACCAAACAACTTGTTGAGTCGTGCCACTCCGACAGGGTGGTGTTTGTGGGCCACCTGAGTTCTGAAATGCTCACTTGCTACTTCTATGCCGCATCAGTGTTCGCTTTCCCATCCATCACCAAGAATGAGGCCTTTGGCATGGCCTTGGCCGAGGCCATGTATTGCTACACGCCGGCGGTCACCTTTACCATCCCCGGCAGCGGTGTCAACTGGGTCAACCTCAACGGCGAGACGGGCATCGAGGTGCCAAATGGTGACGGTGTGGCTTTTGCTGAAGCCATTGACCGTCTGCTCTCAGACCAGCAGTTGGCCCACCGCTATGCTGAGGAGGCTCACAGGCGCGTGGCTGCCAACTTCACCATGGGCCAGATGATGGCCGCTATGGACAAGTGCTATCAGGAACTCGACGAGCGATGCATCACCCCAGAAACCGCTGCCAAGTTCCTTTACCTCGTGCGTTATGCCATCGCCCGTAAGGAACCGCCACCCATCATCGGGGAGCAGGAGTGGATGGCCATGTTTCTCTTAGCCAAGAAGCAGGGCATTGTGGGCCTGGTGTTCGATGCCGTCAGCCGCGTGGGGGCTGGTGCCAATATTCCCCGACAACTGAAGATGGACTGGCTCTTCAGGACTAACAGGATTAAGCAGCGCAACATGCTGCTCAGCAAGCGGTCGGTAGAACTGACACGCATGTTCCGCGCTGATGGGTTCGACTGTTGCATTCTTAAGGGACAAGGCAACGCACTGATGTATCCAGACCCCTATCTTCGCTCGTCGGGCGACATCGACCTGCAGGTGAGGGGAGGGCGAGAGCGTGTTGTCGAATATGTCAAACAGCGATTCCCCCACACTAAGACGGCCTACCAGCATGTCGACTACCCTGTGTTTGAGAAAGTGGCCGTTGAAGTTCACTATCTGCCTGTCTATATGAACAACCCCGTCTACAATCGTAGGCTACAGAAGTGGTTCGACAACCATGTTGATGATATGTATGGTCGTGAGGTTCAACTGCCCGATGGCATTGGCGCAGTCTGTGTGCCGTCGCTCACCTTTAACCTTGTGTTCCAGATGGCCCATCTGATGCACCACTTCTTTGACGAAGGCATCGGCCTGCGTCACATGATTGACTATTATTTTCTTTTGAAGAAGGTGAAGGAGGAGCAGCTTGACATCAGCTGGCTGCCTGCTGAGCTCGATCGCCTCGGGTTGCGCAAGTTCGCAGGGGCTGTGATGTATGTCATGTATGAGGTGCTTGGGCTTGATGACGGCTGTCTGATAGTGCCTGTTGATGACATTAGGGGTGTCACCCTGTGGAGCGAGATACGCAACGGAGGCAACTTCGGCAAATTCGCCGACCTATCACACTATTCGCTCGGACGCAAGAATCTGGCCAAGTATTGGCGCACGCTACATCTCATACGCCAGTATCCTGCCGAAGCCCTCTGCGAACCCCTTTTCCGCACGTGGCACTTCTTCTGGAGGTGGCGAAATAGCTAAAAAATGCTAAAACCGTGCTGATTTTTAAGATTTGTTTGGAGAAGTGGGATAATTTCCCTAAATTTGCAGCGCAATAATTGTATATAGTGTTTAACAATTTAAATATATTAGAAAATGAAGAAAGAGTACATTTCCCCTGAAATGGAGGAGTTCAAGTATGAGATTCCCACTCTGTTCGATACAGAAGAGGCAAGTGTTGCTGAGAGTGGAACTCATGAGGAAGGTGGCGGCGAGGCTCTCTAAAGCTCCCGCATGAAAGCAAAAAGGCATATATGTGATACGCATATATGCCTTTTTTTCTGGTCAGTTCGCGAAGCCTTGTGGGATTTCCTTCATTGTTGTGGTTGCATGATGATGTTGGCAATGCCTTTTACATCGGTGTCATCGATAATGCCGTCATCGTTGACATCGGCACCTCTGATTACAAATAGCTCGGAGGGCTTGCCTAGTATGTAGTTGACTGTCTCGGTGATGTCGGCGGCGTTCACGTAGCCGTCGCCGTTGGCATCGCCTTTCTGTAGTACGGCAATGGGGATGGCGACCTCTACGGCCCCATCCCATGCTGTCCCTTCCCAGGTCATTGACGACTTGTTGTCATCATCGGCTTCGGCTGCCAGTGCTGTTAGGCAGAGCATGGCCGAGAGGCCTGCTCGGCGTAAAATATGTGTTGTTAGCATATGCGTCATTCCTCCTTTCCGTTTAGTTCCAGTCGCTTATTTGCCCGCCCACGTCAATCTTGATCTTCTCTGGGTTCTTGTCGAGGGTGACGCTGATGGTGTGGCGCATGCCCGGCTTGAGCGATATCTTGCCCTCCATGAGGTAGCTCACACCTCCGACGATAACCTCCACCAGCGGCCGGCGGCTGCTGATGTTCTGCGGCACGACGATGGCGGTGTACTCCGTTGCCGACTTCTTCAGGCAGCGGATGGTACTCGTGCCGGCATAGCTGTCCTTGGCCACGTCGCCAGTGGAGAGGCTGATGGCGGCCTTGGCCACGGTGCTGTAGATGTAGACCTCGGCATCGTTGGGGATGCTGCCCTCGAAGTTGTCGCCCTTCTCAAGTTTCACCACGATGCACGACATCTTGTGGGCGAACTGCATCTTCACGGGCGATGCCGACGCGGTGACACCTTCGGCCGATGCCCAGAGGAAGTCGCTCTGGGTGAAGCCCTTGGCAGTGCTCTGGTCCTCCATGACGCTGAAGCTGTAGTTGTCCACATCGTCCACCTGTGTGGAGAAGGGGTAGTAGGCGTACACGTTGTGCTTCCCTTCGTTCCAGTACACCTTCTGTGTGGCCGTCCATGTCTTGCCGTCATAGGCGAAGAGGGCGTTGTTCACCTCGTTGCCACCCAGCTGCAGGGCCTTGCCGTCGGCAGTCACGTAGACACCCACCTGGTCGTTCTTCTCGAAGGCTGTCTCTGTGGCGCGTGTCAGTGCGCTGGGGTGCATGATGTCGAGCACAATCTCTTTCTGGTCAGGCAGCTTGCTGTCTGTCTCGTCCACGTTGCTGTCCTGGCAGGCTGTGAACGTCATTGCAGCCATGAGCATGGCCGACTGGATAATTCTGACTTTCTTCATATTCTTCGTTTTTAATTTCTCATTTCTCATTTCTCATTCCTCTTGATGGCGTTTCTGATTTTCCTCACGCTGTTGCCCATCTTGCGGGCATCGATGCCCTGCGGCATGCGGTGCTGGTTGCTGCCGGCGTAAGACGAGCCGCTGAGGCCGAAGGTAGCTGCACTGCAGGAACGTGTCCTGGCCGAGGTGCCCCATGCCTTGCTGTCGTTGGCATAGAAGTAGTCCATGTCGAAGTGCGTGCCGGTGTAGTTGAAGATGCGCCGCATGATGCTCAGTCGGCTGGGTGCATTATAATAAGGTATGCCGTAGTTCATGCACGAGTTCTGCTCTGGGCGGAAGATGCCCCTCATGTAGCCGAGTCCTCCCTCGTATATGTCCACCTGGTCGGAGTAGCGCGTGTCGAACACCATGTCGGCCCAGGGCACGCTGTGCAGTCCGCTGTTGGTGGAGAGGTTGGCATACTGCCCGCTGCGGTGCTTCTCCTCGATTTCAGCCTTCACTCCTGAGGGTGCCCAGGCACTGTAGGTAATCTCTTCGTCGCCTAAGCGTCCGAATCCGTGTCCGCCGGCCTCATGCTGGATGACGCCTCGCGTGTCCTGCGGATAGGGTCGGCTGCTTGGCGGGCAGATGCTGATGGGCGAGCCGTACCACTCGAAGTAGGTCACCCCGCCGTAGGCATCGCTGTTGGGCACGAGGATGATGAGCGACCGCCATAGGTCATCCTGCTTCAGCGGCGAGTGGGTCACGGCGTAGTCGCGCACCTCGTCGGCCTCCGTCAGCAGCTGGTTGCTGGTGAACATGTCTGTATGCCCGTAGAGCGTGCCGAAGCGGTTGTTCACGTATGTATTCATCGTGTTGACGCCCTTCTCCTGCGAGAGCGGGAAGGTGACGTAGACGTTGAAGTAGTCGCGGTGGCTCTTGTAGGGTTCCAGCCCGAAGAAGTGCTCCGTCTGTTCCTTTACTAATGAGAGGTAGTTGCCGTTGGCGATGTCCTCGCCGTCGTAACCGTCGCCGATGAACACGATGTCGATGCCGCCGCGCTCACCCTTGGTGGCTGTCTGCAGGGCGATGTAGCTGTCCTCGCCATGCTCGTAGTCGTATTGCGACACCACGCAAAAGGTGCGCTGGCCCTCCTTGGTCGTCTTGAAGATGATGCTGTCCGTGCGGTTGCCGCTGCCCTGTGCCATCTCCTTGAAAGTGAGCGTCAGCTGGGTCTTGCCAGTGCCGCTGGTCTTGGAGAGCGTCACCCAGTCGGGCTGGCGCTCCACCTGCCAGTCGCCGTCGGCATTGAGCACAAGCTGTTCGTTGTGGGCCGTGTTGAGGGCGTTGGCCTGCATCGGGCGGCACACGAAGTTGCTGTATTCGGCGATGCGCTTGAACTCGCTCCATCCCGGGGCGTTGCGGTATTTCTCGACGGAACCTTTCGGCACCTCCACGGTGAAGTTGTCCTTGGGCACGCCACGGAATGCTCCTTCGCATAGGACAGGCGGCTCTTCGTCTTCGCAGATGATACTGCAGATGTTATAGTCACCGTCGAACGCGAGTTCATCAATGATGTCAACCCCCTCAGGAATGACCAGACCGGTAATGGCCGTGCAGTTGCGGAAGCATCCCTGTGGGATTCGGGCCACATGCTTGGGCAGTTCCAATGTACCTGTCAGATAGATGCAACCATTAAACATTCCTTCAAAATTATATCCACCGTCAGCCATTGTGCGTAGGCTTTCCGGGAAAATAATTTTGGTGATCTTCGTTCCTGCAAAGGCATTGCCTCCTATCGATTTCAGGTTAGGCGGAAGAACCAGTTCTCCAGACAGCTGTGAGCCAACGAAAGCATTTCCTTCAATGGCTGTTACACCGTCGTGGAACTCCACCTGTGTGCACCCGATGCCATTGAAGCCTCCAACCTCTGTAATGGCTGGAGGGATGATGATAGTGCCCGTCATTTTAGGGAATCCCATGTTGGAAATTGCCTTGAGTGATGGTGGCAGGTAGATTGTTCCTTCAAAATCACATCCTTGGAAACAGTTGTAGTAGCCGGGATCTAAATACTCTATTCCGTCTGGCAGACGCAACTCTCCCGTTAGCTGGTTGAAAGCGAATGCACCATACTCTATCCGCTTCAGTGTGCTGGGCAGCGACAGTCCGCCTTTCATGCCGCAGTCCATGAAGGCTTCGCCCTCAATGGTTTCCACGCCTTCGGGGATAATCAGGTCTCCCAGTAAGGGAGCCCAAAAGAAGGCATGCCCCTCAATAATCCTGATTCCCTTGTTAGGAAAAATAAAATGCTGAAGGCGTCTATGTTCGGAGAAACCGCCGAGGCGTCCGTCCTCCATGTCGACCTGTGACATGTTGACGTCGCGCAGGTTCAGTAGCTTTTCTTGGATAAACCTGCGGTCGTCGCCATTCATGGGACCCGAGATTTTCAAGCTGGCAAGCTGGTCATAGTCGTCACAGACTTTGTCTATCTCCGTTTGCAGTGTGCCGGCCTCTTTCAGCGTGACAGATGTGTACTGGCGCACCAGCCCGTCGTGCAGGTTGGGGTCGTCCATCCAGACCACGATGTCGTCACTTGTCAATTCGAATGAGAACTTGCCGGTATCCGTCCGTTTGTTGACAGTAATGGTCATCTTATGCATCTTGCCGCTCTGGTAGGTGATGGCGGCATCCTTTACGAGCTTGTAGCTCTGTCCATCGACCGTAACGCTCGCTATAGTCTTGCCGGCGCCGACGGTCTGCGGGAACACCACGGCACGCCAGGTGTTATTATATAAAAGGGGTGTGATGGCTGTTGCCTGTCCGTCCTCCGAAACCTTCATCGTCCCGGATGCCAGGTCGATGGAGCCGCTGAGGACGGTGTTCTCTATCTGTACCGTCTTGTCGAGTCCTGCCCATTCGGTGGCCGCGAAGCCTGTGCCCATCTCTAAGCTGACGGTGACACCCGCCATTAGGTGTTTGTATTGTAGATAGATGGTCTCTGTGGTGGGTGCCACCTTCTCGGCCTTGGCCCATAGCAGGTCACTCTGCTCATAGCCGGCGGCAGCTGTGGTGGTGGCATCGCTGTCCTGGCGGCGGCTCACGCTGAAGGGATAGTCGCCGGTGCTCTGCATGGCCTGGTCGAAGGGGTAGTAGCCATAGAAGTCGGCGGGTGTCTGTCCGTCAGCCCAGTACATCTGGTAGTTGGCAGTCCATTTGCTGCCGTCGTAGGTCAGCTTCACGTTGTTGCCACGGTTGCCCTTCAGCGAGAGTTCGCCGGGCTGGCCGTCGCTGTCGTAGTCCACCACGAAGATGCCCACGGCATCGTCGGCCACGAATCCGTTGTCGATCGTGGCACGGGTGCTGACACCTGCCACGGGATAGGTTGCCTCTATCACGATGGGCATCTTTTCCTCTGGCGAGCCTGATGTCGTGGCGACCTCTTCAGAGCATCCTGCGAGCAGCAGGGCCAAGGGAACAGTGAATAGAGAATGGTGAATGGTGAATAGTGAATGATGCTTAGTCATCGCTTACCTCCTTTCTTGTTGATATAGTCGAGTGGCGAGCCTTTCTTGATGATAGGCGTTGCGCAGCCCATAGCCTCTGAGGGGCGGGTGCTGCCGCCAGAGCGCGTGAGGAATTTCTCGCCCATCTCGCGGCTGTCCTTCGCGGCGAAGGCCTCAAAGTCGAACTTCTCGCCGGCGATACTCATGATACGCTCCACGATGGCCTGTCGAGAGATGGTGTTATAATAAGGTACGTTGTTGTTCATGCACGAGTTCACCTCCGAGCGGTAGATGCCCTGTCCGTGCATATAGGCTCCTTCGTAGATGTCGACGATGTCGCCGTAGCGTGGGTCGAAGATGAGGTGGGTCCAGTCTATCTCCTTGTAACGTCCGTTGAGCGACAGGTTGCGGTACCATCCGAGAGCCTTGTCGGCAGCCACATGGTCGGCATGTACACAACAGGTGCAGGGACAGGTGTGGATATTGTTGCGATGGTAGACGTACTCGTCGCCGAGTTTTCCGAAGCCATGTCCACCGGCCTCGTGCTGTATCACTCCCCGGTAGTCGTTGGGGTAGCTGTAGCGGCTGTGGGGGGCATAGGCGATGGCAGCGCCACTGGAATACATGGCGGTGACGCCTTCATACGCGTCGTCGTTGGGCACGCAGATGATGAGGCTTTGGTCCACGTTCTGGGCAGTGATGGCAGAGCCGCTGACCTCGTTGAGCACGTAGTTGAACACATCGGCGTCCTTGATGCCCAGTCTGCCGTTGGCGCCAGAGCCGTAGGTGGTGCCGAACTTGGTCTGCCGCCAGATGTTCACATTAGAGCAGACACCGCTCTCGTAGCTCATGGCGAAGTCGGCGTACACGTTGAAGTACTCCTTGTAGGTCTTGTAGGGTTCCACGGCGAAGAAGTACTCCATGCCCTCCTTCATGTCCTCCAAGAAGGAGCCGCTGGCGATGTCCTCGGCATCGTAGCCGTCGCCGACGAATACGATGTTGATGCCCTTGCCCTTGGTGGCTTTCTGCAGCTGTGCCTGTGAGTCCTCTTCGTGCTCGTAGTTGTACTGCTTCACGTCATAGCTGCAGGTAATGTCGTTGCCGTCGCCGTTCTTCTTGTCCGTCAGGGTGAACACGATGCTGCCCTCGCGGTCGGCAGAGCCTTTCGGCAGAGCATCGATAGTTACCGTCAGTTCCGTTTTCTTGCTGCCGTTAGTGGCTGAGGGGTGTATCCAGTCTGGACAGCTGCTAACCTTCCAGTTGCCGTCGCTGTTGAGGACGATGGTGCGGGTGTTGCCCTTGTTGAGCAACTTGGCCTGCATGGGTCGGCACACGAAGTTCTGATAGGTTGAGATGCGTTTGAACTCCTTCCATCCCTCAGCATTGTGGTAGGCCTCCACCGAGCCTTCTGGCACCACCAGGGCACACTCGTTCTTCTCCACGCCGTTGAAGGCAGAGCCAGAGAGGACGGGTGGAGTGGGGTTGAGGCTCTGCACGTAGTAGAGTGAGCGGCAGTTGGCAAATGCAGCATCTTTAATTTCTTCCAGTCCTTTTGGCAAGATGACTGCGTTTATCTTTTCACAATCTACAAATGCCATTTCCTTGATCTGAATCACAGTAGAAGGAATAGTCAGCGTGTCTTGTAGACTGCGGCAATGTGAAAACGCTCCTTTCTCAATAACCTCTAATCCTTCAGGCAGGCTGACGTGTGAATACTCTGTGTCGCTAAAAGCACTCTCGCTTAACACTTTAAGTGTAGAGGGCAGTTTGAGGTCACCTTTCATGCTTGTCATGCCCCAGAATGCTCCGTAGCCTATCTCCTCCACTCCCTCGGGGAACACAATGGTACCAGGCTGTCCGCCAATGCCGTTGACCTTCTTGATGCCTTGTGGAATCTGTACCACCTTGGCCGTCATATTCGGAGCGAAACTGCGTTTAACAATGTCAAGTCCTTCTGGGATATGTATTCGCCCCGTTAGGAATTTACAATTGCCAAAGGCATTATTGCCCAAATAAATCATACGTTCTGGTAAGATTAATTCTCCTGTCAAGCATAGGCCCTCAAATGCACCGTCTCCAATATACTCAACAGTTGATGGAATGTATAGTTCTCCTGTGAGTGTATTACGCGCCGCTCCGTATGCGGAAAACGCATCTCCGCCTATATAGCGTAATCCCTCGGGGAAAATTAGTGATCCTCGAAGGTTCGTCGAGACAAAAGCTCCTTCACTGATTCCTTTCAGACTGTCTGGCCACACCACGTAATTCAATGATGTTATGCCGTTGAAAGCATCTTTGGGGATATAGTCGTCATTATGTGTTTTCAACCCATAGTCTGGCTCTCCCCATCCGCTTTCCCAGCGGAAGGTGTACTGGTCCTTGGTACGCAGGTCCTTCATGTGAATGGCCTCCAGATTAGACATATTATTATGAATAAAATCAAAACTCCGGCTACCCACGATGGTTCCCGTCAGCTTTAGGTTGATGACCTCCTTGGGATCGATGCCCATCTTCTCCACGATGTCGCCTAAATATTCACCCTCCTCCACATTGATGGTGATATACTCGCGGGCCGCACCGTTGTGGCTTTCGGGATCGCTTTCCCAGGGCGTGATGGCCTCGCTGAGGAGTGAGAACGCATAGTCGCCCGACGGCTCGCGGCGGTCCACCTTGATGGTGAAGCGGTGTAGCTTGCCGGCGAGTAGGGTAGTGGCCTTGTCGCGCTTGAAGTCGTAGGTGGTGCCGTCGACGGTGATGTTGAGCAGCGTCTTGCCTGCGGCCACCGTCTGTGGAGCGGTGATGGCTCTCCACTGTGAGCCGTGCTGCTGCGGGATGATGGTCTGCGTGGCATCATCGGCCAAGGTGACGGCTCCCGTTGAGAGATTCACCAGGGCGTTCAGCCGCGTGTTCTCTACGAGTACCGTTTTCTGTATGGCGTTCCAGCTGTCGGCAGTGAACCCTTCACCTGGCGTGAGCGTCACTTGGATGCCGGCCATCAGGTGCTGGTGCTTCAGGCTGATGAGCGTGCCCGGGGCCACGTTCTCAGCCTTTGCCCAAAGCATGTCGCTGGCCTCGTAGCCGGTGAGCAATCCACCGTCGGAGACCTCCTGCTGCTTGGTGCGGATGGTGAAGGGGTAGGCCTCCACCGAAGAGATAGTGCCACTGAATGGATAATAGCTGTAGGCATCCACGCTGGTGTTCTCGTCCTTCCAGTAGAGGTTATAGGAGGCTGTCCAAAGTCCGGATTCGTCGCTGTAGGTATATCTCACGTTGTCGGCATAGTTGCCTTTCACGCTGAGGGTGCCGGGCTTGCCTTCCTCGCGGTTGACGATGAACACGCCGATGCGGTCGCCGTCGGCAAAGCCGAGGTCGTTGGCCCTCGTCACGTTCTCTTGCAGTATCTCGCTGCGGATGTCAATCGGCACCCGCTTCGCGGCATCACCACTCAGCAGTGCGTCGTGCTCGCTGCATCCTGCCAGCAGCAGTGCCGTGGTGAGTCCTGTTATAATCCTTCGTATATTCATCTCATTCCTCATTTCTCATTCAATTCACCGTTCCCCCAAAGTCCTCGCCGCTCTCTTCCCATCCGCCGATGCTGATGTTGATGCCGCCTGATATTTTCTTTAATGTGGCGGTCAGTGTGTAGACCCTGCCCCAGCCGCAGTAGTGATTGAGAGCGAGGGCATAGTCGGTGTTGTTCCATACGATAGATATTGTCTTGACATCTTGTGGCACGAGAATGGCACTGTATGTGAGCGCATCCTCTGCGAGGGGCTTGACTGTAGCCGATGATCCCGAAGCCTCCACTCTGTCGTCAGCCAGGTTAATCTTGGCCTGGGTGTACACGTCTTTCACACTCACATTCAGTGTGCCCTCCTTGAGATCGTTCTCGGTGAATCCCTCGCCAGCGGCTATTTTCACAACAATCTTCGTGAGTGCATGATGCATTTGCAATTTGGGGAAGTCGCTCTGCGGAAAGCCGTTGGACCGTCCAAAGACGAAGTCGCTGGCAGCCTGTGCCTCGGCAGTGGTCTGGTCGGTTCTGACGGTGAAGTACATGGCGCGGGGATTGCGTATGTCGGCCACGTAGGGTGCGTAGCAATAGTAGTCGGCCCAGTCGTCGGCATTCTTCCACCAGAGCCTTTCTTCGGATGTCCAGCCGCCCTGGCCGTCGCTCGTCAGTTTGGCGTTTTCAATATAGTTGCCACTTTCGGCCAGTCCGCCGTAGGCCAGGTAGAAGCCTGCCTGCGTGCCCTTGGGCAGTATGATGGGCTCCTCGGCCTGAACGGCTCCTGCCATCAGCAGTCCTAAGGCCATCACTATTCGTCTCATTGTCTTATTCATCATGTCTGTATGTTTTCTGTTACGTTATTCCGGCAGTTCCATCTTGTCTTTCTCCACAAACTTCTCGAAGGTGTAGGTCTCACCGGCGGCAGTGAGGATGCGCCGGACGATTTCCTCGCGCGAGATGGTGTTGTAGTAGTACACGTGGACGGCTCCCATCACGCTCTGGTTCTCTGAGCGGTAGGTGCTGCGGGCGTGGTTGAGGGCACCCTCGTAGACATCCACCTGACTGGCGTATCGCTCGTCGAAGATGAGGTGATACCAGGGCAGCTCTGTCATCTTCGGCGTTGTCGACACATTCTGCCACCAGCCCTTCTCGCGGGCGTGGTTGTATTCGTTGGTCATGTTGCAGCCGGGGCAGCCGCAGGCCTTCATGAAGGTGAAGTGGTTCACGTACTCCGGGCCAAGCTTGCCGATGCCGCGCCCTCCGAGGTGGTGGAGCACGTCGCCGCGCTGGTCGTAGGGATAGATGTCGTCGGTCTTGCCGAGCCAGCTGAATGAGAGTCCGTTGTCCCATAGGTCGGTGCGGTTGCCGTAGGCGTTGGTGTTGCACAGCACGAGGATGGCCGTCTGACTCTGTCGCTCGTCGCTGATGCCGGTACCATGTTGCTTGGCGTACTGCCACACCTTATTGTTATTGTTACTGAACTTCGTCAGCCCGCCCATGCCCGACTGCGGTGAACAGGCGTAGGCTGTAGACACGGTGAAGTAGTCGCGGTAGGTCTTGTAAGGCTCGGTGGAGAAGAGGTGCTCCATCTGCTCCTTCATATCTTCGAGGTATTTGCCCGATGCGATGTCCTCGGCCCCATAGCCCTCACCCACGATGAAGATAGGAATGGCCTGGCTACCTACCGTGGCTTCCTGTAGTACCACCTGTGCATCCTCCTTGTATTCATCGCTGCCCACTTGTCGGATGGTGGTATAGGTGGTGTAGTCCTTTCCCTTCAGGCGGAACACGATGCGGCCCTCGCGCGTCTCGCCGCTATTGGCACTGACAGTCACCGTCAGTTCCTCCTTATAGCTGCCCGATGACGGCGATACCGTTACCCATGAGGGGCATTCGCTCACCTCCCAGTCACCCTCGGCCCGGAGGATACCTTCACGGGTCACGCCCTTGTCCAAGCAGATGATTTCGGGAATGTTGAAGGCCAGCTCGTGATAGGCCGTGATGTTCTGGAACTGCTTCCAGCCGTCGGTGTTGCGGTAGAGTTCCACACTCTGCTCCGGCACTTCAAGAATGCATTTGTCGAGGTAGATGCCGTCGAAGGCTTCCTTACCTAAAGTAGGCGGCTCCGGGTTCAGACAGATAAGCGTACGCAGGGCATCGTTGTCGCTGAGGGCACGCTCACCGATGTAATTGACGTATTTGGGAATGGTGAGCTGCGTCAAGTAGTGCAGACTACCGAACGCCCGCTGATTGATAACCTCTAAGCGTGATGGCAGTGTCAGCTTGGTGATGTTGGCACAGGCAAATGCCTCGCCACCGATATCGAGGCACCCCTCTGGAATGACAATCTCACCCTCCAGGCCGTTCTCGGCAAAGGCGCGGTAGCCGATTTTCACCAGGCTCGACGGCAGGGTGATGCCGTCGGGGGGCATGGCATACCATTGGAAACAGGCTTCGCCTATCTCCTCCAGATCGTCGTTGAAATGGATGGAGGTGAAACCCTTTGTGGGCCAGCCACGTCCTATCTTCTTTACTCCCGCCGGCAGGTTAAGAGCCACGCGCTTGCTCATGGCCACGCCGAAGGCGCCTGATACTGACTTTATGCCTTGTGGTATCTCCAGTTCGCCATCGAAGGAGCCGTCTCTGCCCAGTCCGTCGAAGGCTCCGTCGACCTGGGTCAGCTTTGAAGGCACGTGGAAGGTACCGTAGAAGTTGGGGGTGTCTTCAAACGAGCCTCCTCTGACATAGCGGATGTTGTCTGTCAGCTTCAGCTCGCATCTGTAGTTGCAGCTATGAAACGAATAGTTGATGCTGTCGAGTGTTGAAGGCAGGATTAGTTCAACCCCGTTATAATCATTATATGAAAAGGCACTTTCGCCGATATACGTCACACTATCAGGCACTTCAAGTGTAGAGTACATCAGGTTCATTTCCCTGAAAGCATCACCGCCAATGCGTTTCAGACTTGATGGAAGCACCATTGAACGTAGTGACTTCTGTCCGTAAAAAGCCCCAGCTGGTATGCAGTCGTCAGCATAATAGTCGTGCCAGTTGCTGTCATAGAATGCATGCCCCGTCCATGCATGACTGATGGTGACATCCTTCATGTTCAGGTGCTTCAGTTCTGGCATCTCCTTGCGCATCAGGTCGAAGTCCTCGGTGGTCAGTTCCCCCGTCACCTTCAGGTTCTGCACCGTCTTGTAGTCATAACCGGCGGTGGTAATGGCTTCCTTCAGCTTGCCCATCTCGGCACAGTGTACCGTGACGTACATCATAGCCGAGAACTGATGCGACCCCTCGTCGTTCACCCAGGGGGTGATGCCCTCATCGGTGACCGTTATCGTGTAGTCGCCGGTGCCCTCGCGCTTGTCTACGGTCATGGTGAAGTTGTGCAGTTTGCCGCCCTGATAGCTGACCGCCTTGTCGAGCTGGTGGCTGTAGGTCTGCCCGCCGATGGTGATGCTGAGCAGCGGCTTGCCCTGGGCCACCTTCTGCGGTATGACCACGGCGCGGTAGTCGCCGCCCTGCTGCGGCAGCATGCGTATGGGGATGGCCGTCTCCGTGGCGGAGGGCGTGACGCTGCCCGTCGCGAGGTTTACCGATGCCTGGCGCACGGTGTTCTCCACTAAGATTATCTTCTCCTGCTTCTCCCACTCTTCGTCGCTCAGCCCCGTGCCCTTGTTCAGGCTGACGCGGATGCCGGCGAGGACGTGGCTGTAGGTCACCACTATCTGCTCTGCCGTGGGCTTCACGCCGGCACGCTTGCCCCAGAGCAGGTCGCTCTGCTCGTAGCCGGAGAGGTTGCCGTTGGCGGCCTCCGTGCTCTGGTCGGCCTGCACCTCAAACGCCCAGGCCGTCGGCTCGGCGATGTAGTTGGTACCGGGATAGTAGCCGTAAATGTCGACGGGTGTCAGCTGGTCGCGCCAGTAGAGCGTTGTGGGCGATGTCCAGGCGTGGGTCTCCTCGCCGCCGTAGGTGAACAGCACGTTCGACGCACGGTTGTCGGCAGCCGTCAGCGTGCCCGGCTGTCCGTCGTTATAGTCCACGATATAGATGCCCATGCGGTCGCCGGCGGCAAAGCCGTAGTCGTTGGCGCGCGTCTTGTTTTCCTGTTCTATCTGGCCCGAGAGACTGATGACTTGTCTTGTGCCACCCGATGCCTCCTCAATCTGCTCGCTGCACGAGAGGAGGGCTGAAGCCAGGACTGTCACCGCGAAGATGAACTTTGTCGGATGTTGCATAGTTAGAGTTTTTTATAATTTTCGGGGCAAAGTTAATAATAAATTGTGAAACGGCCAAATAAGAAGTCGGAAAAAGTGTATGGGGACCAAAATTTTAATTTAGGTTCCGGATAACTGGGTAAAAGGGTAGGGAGAACTTTCTTTTGTCTGTACGCAAAAGGGTTTGCGCCTATACGTAAAACACTTTGCGCCTTTACGCAAAATATCCTCGACTTAACGCAAAATCTACCGACACAGAGCAGTTACCTTGTTTTACCCCGATGCTTAAAAACTTAAATATTCCAAAAAAACTTAAATATTCCAAAAGTTACATGGCCGTTTCATGCTCTTTCTCTATTTTTGTAACTGAAATTTGGTTTAACTACATTTTATTAACTAAAATTTGTTTGCTTATGAGAAAATTACTACTGATGTGTGTGTCCCTGCTATGCTCCATAGCGGGATTCAGCGAAACCATCATCCAGTTTGCCGACAACACGGCCAAGCAGCTGTGTGTGCAGAACTGGGATGCAAACCAAGACGGCGAACTGAGCCAGGAGGAGGCCGCCGCAGTGAAGGACATAGGTGTGATATTCCGGAACAAGCTCTTCGTGTCCTTCAACGAGTTCCAGTATTTCACGGGTGTCTCGGTGATACCTAATCAGGCATTTGAGGATTGCCATGAGATGCGCTCCATCGTCATCCCAAAGAATGTCACGTCGATTGGCAACAGGGCATTTGCCAATTGTCAGCGACTGCCATCGGTCAATATTCCTGTGGGGGTGATCACTTATGGTAATCAGGTCTTTGCCTGGTGCTATGCTATGGCTTACATCACCTCGGACATCATGGATCCGCAAGATGCCACCATCTTGTTCCAAAGTTTAGAGACGGGCATTATTCGGCTCTATGTCCCGGCTGATACTAAGGCCAAGTATCAGACCAAGAAAGGCTGGAAAGAGTTCATGAGCATCGAGGAGGGTGAGCCTCCTGTGGTGCAGAACGGTGATTTGAACTATTTGCTCGATAAGAATGCAAAGACAGCAGCCGTCATAGCGGGACAGTATGACCAGATGACGAGCCTTGCCATACCTGCCTCCATCACCATCGACGGCGTGCAGTATGCCGTCAAGGAGATTGGAAAGGGTGCCTTCTGTGGATGCTACAACCTGAAGTCAATTTCGATGCCAGATGGTATCGAATCGATTGGCGCCTATGCCTTTCGGGCCGTAGATCTTCCCTTGTTTGAGTTTCCTGCACAGTTGAAAACGATTGGTGATGGTGCTTTCCAATATTCCTATGATGTAAAGGAGATTGTCATTCCTGAAGGCGTCACGATGCTGGGCAACTCTGCGTTTGAGGGTTGCCGAATGCTACAGAAGATAACGCTGCCCGCCTCGCTGACGAGCATCGGCTCTTTTGTAGTGGGTGACTGCAGTGCTCTGAACAGCGTCATTTCACACAGTAAGGAACCGGTTGTCGTCAATGACGATGTGTTCGGCTACTGGCTTTGGGACGAGGCGACACGGAAGAGCACCTTGACTCCCTGCGCGGCTACACTGTATGTGCCTAGTGGTTCCATGGCCGCCTATAAGGCTATCAAGGGTTGGACGATGTTCAAGGATATTGTTGAGGGTAAGCCGATGGAAGCCACTGTCGACGGGCTCACCTATTCTTATTCTACAGGCTCCGATAAGGCCATACTCGTGGCTGGAGCCTATCAGAACCTGACGAGTGTCGGAATACCGGGTACGGTAGTCATCGATGGCAAGAACTATCAGGTGGCCATCGGCGGCAGTGCTTTCTCGGGATGCTATCAGTTGAAGATGGTCACGATAGGCGAGGGCGTAACCGAAATTGGCAATGCGGCCTTCCGGGACTGCAATAACATCACTGAGGTCAAGCTCCCCAACACCTTGCAGACGATTGGCGATTATGCTTTCCAGAATTGTCGTGCCATGGCCTCTGTCACCCTTCCTGAAGGTCTGACTACTATTGGCAACTATGTGTTCAATTCTTGTCAGAATCTACAGAAGATAGTATTGCCAAAGTCGCTGACCAAGATGGGCTCCTGGCTGGTGCAAAATTGTCAAGCCCTTACCACGGTGGTCTCCCGCATCGAGACACCATTCAATATCCCAGACAATGCATTTGCCAGAAGCCAGTCATGGGATCAGCAGAAGCAGGCCTACGTCTATACGCCCTGGGATGCCACGCTCTATGTGCCTGACGGCACTAAGGAGAAATATCAGGACATCGAGGGCTGGACGGTATTCAAGGCCATCGAGGAGGGCGAGGTGCTCGAAGCCACGGTGGGCGACCTGAACTACATTTATTCCACTGGCTCGAAGACCGCCACTGTGACCACTGGCAACTATACCAGTCTGACCACGGTGGAGATACCTCAGAAGGTAACCATTAACGATGTAGAATATACCGTGACCGCCGTTGCCGCAAGGGCCTTCTATAATTGTAATAGGTTGACGTCGGTCTCACTGCCCGAAGGACTGACGGCCATCGGTGACTATGCCTTTAGAAATGTGTACATATCAGAGCTGAAACTCCCCAGTACCCTGAAAACCATTGGCAATTATGCCTTCCAGTCTTGTTGTAATCTGACTTCTGTTGTCATTCTGGAGGGTGTCACGTCCATCGGTAACTATGCATTCGATAATTGCCAAAGTCTACAAAAGATAGTATTGCCTAAGTCGCTGACCAAGATAGGCTACTTGTTGGTGCGAAATTGTTCGGCCCTTACTACGGTGGTCTCCCGCATCGAGACACCGTTCAATATCCCAGACAATGCATTCGCCAGAAACTCGGTATGGGACGAGCAAAAGCAGACCTACGTCTATGAGCCTTGTGGGGCCACGCTTTGTGTGCCAGTGGGCACAAAGTCCGCCTACGAGGCCATTGAGGGCTGGACGATGTTCAAGGCCATTGAGGAGGGCGATGTGCTCGAAACCAAGGTGGGCGACCTGAACTACATGTACTACACAGGTTCTAAGACCGCCACCGTAATCACGGGCAACTATACCAGTCTGACCAAGGTGGAGATACCTCAGAAGGTGACCATTAACGGTACGGAATATACCGTGACTGCCGTTGCCGCCAGGGCTTTTTACAATTGCAATAGGATGACATCACTCTCATTGCCCGAAGGCCTGACCACTATTGGCAATTCTGCCTTCCAGTATTGTCACAATCTTACTTCTGTCGTTATTCCGGAGGGCGTCACGTCTGTTGGCGATGATGCCTTCTATAATTGCGAGGGGCTACAGAAGGTGGAATTGCCTTCCACGCTGAAAAGCATTGGCAGCAACCTGGTTAGTTACGGTGGCGTGACGGCTGTCGTGTCGCGGATAAAGGAACCGTTTGAGATCCCCGTATATACGTTTGGACTGTATGACAGCTGGGATGCTGTCGCTCAGAAGGATATCTACAAGCCCTGTTCGGCTACGCTCTATGTGCCTGAGGGCACCAAGGCGAAGTATCAGGCCATTGAGGGCTGGACGATGTTCAAGGCCATTGAGGAGGGGGAGGTGCTCGAAACCACGGTGGGCGACCTGAACTACATGTACTACACAGGTTCTAAGACCGCCACCGTAATCACGGGCAACTATACAAGTTTGGCCAAGGTGGAGATACCCCAGAAGGTGAATATCGACGGTAAGGAATATGCTGTTACCGCCATTGGCACCAGGACCTTCTATGATTGCAACAACCTTACCTCACTCTCGCTGCCCGAAGGACTGACATCCATCGGCGACTATGCCTTCCAGTCTTGTTATAATCTGACTTCTGTTGTCATTCCAGAGGGTGTCACGTCTGTTGGCAATGCTGCCTTCTATAATTGCGAGAGGCTGCAGAAGGTGGAGCTGCCCTCCACGCTAAAGAGCATCGGCAACAATGTGATTCAGAGCAGCGGCGTGACGACTGTCGTGTCGCGGATAAAGGAACCATTTGCCATTCATGTATATGCGTTTGGACTGTATGACCGGTGGGACGCTGTCGCTCAGAAGGATATCTACAAGCCCTGTTCGGCTACGCTCTATGTGCCTGAGGGCACCAAGGCGAAGTATCAGGCCATTGAGGGGTGGATGATGTTTGCTGCCATAGAGGAAGGCGAAGTGGGAGAGGCCGTGGTTGATGGCATCAGCTACTCATACTCATCTGCATCGAAGACGGCTACCGTCGTCCGTGGCGACTATGCCAACCTGACTGACATTGTGATTCCTGGAAAGGTGACCATCGAGAACACGGAGTATCAGGTGACGACTATCGGTTCCAGAGCGTTCAATGACTTCAATAATATTAGAGGTACCCTGACCATCGGCGAGGGCGTGACGACCATCGGCAGCAATGCTTTCCAAAATATCGGCGTGACCAAGGTGACGCTGCCCACCACGCTGAAGACCATCGGAGATGAAGCCTTTGAGGACTGTTGTGGCTACGAGACCATCACCATCCCTGAGGGCGTGGAGACTATTGGGCGCTATGCCTTCAGCTGGAACGGCAATCTGCGCAGCATCGTCATCCCCTCTACGGTGAAGAGCATGGGTAACCATGTATTCTATTGGGATACTAACCTGTCATCTATCATTTCGCGTGTCGAAGCCCCAACGGCTTTGAATGACCTTGCGTTTGCCAGAAATTACTCGGATGGCCAGCAGGTTCGTCTCTATCCCAGTGCCACGGCTATGCTGTTTGTGCCCGCTGGCACGAAGACCGCCTATCAGAACCTGGCAGGGTGGAACCAGTTGCCTGCCATCGAGGAGGGTGAGCCTCAGTATGCCGTTGTCGACGGTCTGAACTATCTCTATTCGCAGAATTCGGAGATGGCTATGGTTGTCCGTGGCGACTACAATGAGTTGCAGAGCGTGTCCATACCCGCCACGGTGGAGATTGGCGGCAAGCAGCGGAAAGTGTTCGCCATCGGTGGCGGAGCATTCTCGGGGACACCTGTTACATCGTTGTCTATCGCTGATGGCATCAGCTATATTGGCGCCAGTGCTTTTGCAAGCAGTGCCATCACGTCGCTGGTCATCCCCGGCAGCGTCAAGTTGGTAGACAATTATGCATTTGGCAACATTCAAAAGTTGACCGATGTCGTTGTTTCCGAGGGCGTCGAGGTTCTTGTTGAACGTGCTTTTGCCTATAACCCGCAGCTGCAGCAGCTTGAGCTGCCCTCATCTCTGATTTCATTGGGATATCAGCTTGTTGGTCAGTGTCCCAATTTGAAGTCAGTCATTTCTCATATTGAGTCTCCTCGGAGTATTGGGGAAGGCGTGTTCATACAGGAAAAGTATGTTGATGGTCAGTGGGGTTACGAGAACTGCCCCGCCACGCTCTATGTGCCCAAGGGCAAGGTATCTGCCTATCAGAATACGGCTGGCTGGAACATGTTTGCTGACATTGTGGAGATTCCAACAGAGACTATCAGCGTCAACATGTACGGACAGGTAGCATACGTTAGCGAAAAGGCGTTAGACTTCAACAAGCAGGAGGCCCTGAAGGCCTATGTTGCCACGGGTTACGACAAGACCACGGGTACCATCTGGCTCACGCGTGTAAAGCAAGTGCCCGCCAATACTGGATTCCTGCTCATGGGTGAAGCTGGCGACCATGAGGTGCAGGTGGCAACCAGCGGGACTAATCTCTACTACGCGAACCTGTTCGAGTCTACCCTCACTGGAACTACCGTGGCCGCTACCCAGAATGGCAAGGCCATCTACTATCTCACTACTGGTACGGAGAATGGTAAAACGGTTATTGGTTTCTATCGTGCTAAGGCTAGCGGCACAAAGGTCGGAGCCAACCGTGCTTATCTGGCCGTTCCGGCCGATATCCCCGCTGTAGGTACTGCTGGCAGCACAGAGGCTATCAAGGTCAGTGCTGCAGGACAGGTGCCTTATTACAGTGCTAACAGCCTCGACTTCACCAGTCTTGACGAAAAGGGCGTGAAGGCTTATATTGCCACTGGTTATGACTACAAGAAGGGCACTATCTGGCTGACGGGTGTCAAGAAGGTTCCGGCCGAGACTGGAATCCTTATTGTGGCTCCGGAGGGCACGTATGATGTGCCGACAGCTTCTGTAGCATCTGTCTATGGTAACATGTTCGCTGGTAACCTTGAAGCAACAACCATCTACAAGGATGCTACCGTTGCAGGTCAGGACTACATGAACTACTATCTTTCGAAAGGTACGGATGGCGTAGGCTTCTATCGCGTAAAGGATGGTGGTGTCAGTATGGGTGCCAACCGTGCTTATCTGCAAGTGCCCGCACAGTCAGTTGCTTCGGCACGCGCCATGGCTCGTGGCATCGGTGGTGTGACTCAGCCTGCCTCTGTCGAGGAAAGTGAGGTCATTGCCATTCGCCTGCTTGGCGATGCTGACAGAAGCACTACCGGTATCGGCAGCGTGGAGAGAGTCTACGAGACGGATGTCTACTACAACCTGCAGGGTCAGCGTGTAGACAATCCTGGCAAGGGACTTTACATCCGAAACGGCAAGAAGGTTGTGATAAGATAGCCGTGCGCATCTTAGCCTGAAAACGGCTGAGCCGATTCAAATGATCAATCGAATCGATTCAAGTGATCATTTGAATCGGCTCACTGTTTTTTAGGGTAGGATTGACTGTGTGTTAAGCAGAAAAAAGACAGATTGTTTGGCGGTTCCAATTTTATTGACTATCTTTGCAAAGAATTTAAACTCTAACAAATAAAGATAGCCATGAACATAAGAAACATGAGACAGAGATTCCTCGCAATCTCGATGTTGCTGACAGGCATGTGCCTGGCGGCAGTGGCGCAGACGCAGACGGCAGGAACCGTGCTGCAAATCATTCCCGAAGACCATGGACTCACGGGCGATCCTGCTACGTTAGAGGCAGGCCATCTGTGGGGCGATATCGAGGGGGTAAAATTCAGCAACCCCTTCGAGGTCCGGTACAAGGGCACTTCTATCAACAGTTTCGGCTTTTCGTCGGTCAGCATCGACGGCAATGTGATTGCAACAGAGAGAGGCGTTCAGGGAGACATCAATCCCAAGGATGCTGATGGAGCTGCCCCTGCGAACTCGCTCTTGCCGCCTTTCTCAGGCTCAGTGATACAGATTGATGCCAAGAAAGACGGGTGGGTGTATATCGTCGCAATGATATCCGGCAATAAGGCCTACACCGTGTTCGAAGAGGGCCAGCCCCTCGGCTACAAGATAGCCTCATATATGCCCTCGGAAGTGGTGCCCGACAACGTACTCAACCTGGAGATAAAGGGCGATGACGAGTACAATTATATAACCTCCGGCCGCATGATTGGCTGGGTGCTGCGCGAGTACCTTGGCGACAGCGAAGCCAGGTTTACGGATAGAGGTATCGGCGTTATCTACTTCCCTGTATATTCCGGCCGCAAATATCTGGTGTGTGCCAATGGCTCGAAGATAGCATGGAGCGGTGCATGTTTCAGTCCGACGGAGGCCCAAAGCGTTGTGCTCAGCAGCAGTGACGGCGTGACGGCCCCCGTGGAGCTGGTGAAACCCAAGAGCGGAGAGACGGTCTCGAAGCAGATGTTCTTCCGACAGGATCATGAGGAGGCAGCTAATCCCTATGCAGCGGGATGGTCATCGCCCCACCTTGCTGGCGGTCTGTCATTTGCCAGCCAGGGTGAGCTGGGCAGATACCTGGAGTTCAGTCTCTGGAACAATAACACTCGCAGCGCCCAGCTGTCGCTGGAAAACGCCAAACTCGGTGAGCAGCAGCTGACGAGCTATACGGTGGAGTTCCAGTGGGGATACTTGAAGAACGCCACTTCTATTGGCAACAACGCCAATGTGCAATACATCAATGAGGTGGCTCTCATCTCCAAGGGTGCTTATAAGTACACTAATAATGTCAGCTATGCCGAGAACGACTCGATGCGCATCTTCTCGCTCTCGCAGGTGAAAGGTGCCTACCATGAAGGCAACCCCTACTGGACGGACCGTAACGACAACAACAATAACACGCAGTTGTTCTGTGTGAACGGTGTGAAAGCTGATGCCTTCCAGTTGACCGAGGGCGCCTGGTACGACGTCTCGGTGACGATTGACCCGCAGCAACGGACGGTTCTCTGGACTATTAGCTCTGCCGACGGCAAGATGGTGAAATCGGGCACCTGCCCCATCGCTGAGAAGTGCAATCTGCTGGTGAGTGATCTCAACATTCTGGCAGGCCGCTACGAGAGTATCGCTGGCGTGGACAATGTGAAGGTATTTAAGCAGGTGGCCGGCGACTATGCCAATGCTCCCATTGTGGCACTGACGAATGTGGATCAGAGCCTGCGCGGCTATCGCATCGACTTCGAGGAGGGCGAGACGCTCTTCTACAAGACGCCCGACGGCCTGTACGGGGTTGCTATGGAGAGTCCCTTCTTTTATGAGACATCGACCTCCGGCACACTGGAGGCTTGGACGAAGAAGGGATGTGCTTTCTCAGAGCACATCAAGACAGATGTGGATGCTACGGTCTGCCAGCTGCCACAGCCCTCTTATGACATCAAGTCGACTACAGAGGGTTATAAAAAGACATACGCTATCTATCTGGACAACTCGCAGGTACCCCTGAGGCCGGAGCTGACGTTCACATACACCTTCACCGATGCCAACGGCAATATCTCGGAGTATTTGCAGCCGATGGCCAGCGGCTCTGAAATCAACGTGACGGAGAAGGGTACTCTGACCGTCACTGTGTCGGCGAAAGGCTATGCCTCGTCGACCATCACCATCGACAACAACACGGAATACACCCTGAGCGAGATGGTGGACTTCCAGCACATGACGGCTGAGGAGCTGCTCCAGAAAGGATTCACGGAGATAGAACCCCTGCAGACGGCCATGATGACCGGTGAGGAAAACTGGACGGCCCGCCAGCGCCTGTGGTTCGGCATTGCCGATGGCGGGACGGACGGTGAAGGCAAGCCCACCTATACCAAACACGTGGTCTATGGTCCTGCCGAGACGGTGGGCGCAGAGGCTTTACGCCGCTTTGAGTACAAGCCTTCGAAGCTGACCAAGGAACTGGCCACGTCGCTGTTCTCGCCTGTCACTACCTGGTATGCAGGCACAGTAAACCCAAATGTCACCGACGGGTCTAATGAGGCTGCTATAGTCTTTTATATGGGAATCGGTCTGACTAATGATGGATATTCTGGAGACAACAGAGGCCCGATACGTTTCGTAAATGCCCCTATCAGTTTCCAGAATTTGACAGAGAACGACTACGTGATGGTATATACCATCAAGGACTATGGATCGTCGTCGCTCCACCCGCTGTTCCCCGCTGGCACTTCTGTAGAGGAGGCTAGGGCACAGTATAAGGCCATGAACCTGGGCGACGGCTACAACCCGATGAACCTGACACCCGATAAAGTGGCAGTACGTTGCATGCGCGGCTCCCAGGTCTACCAGCTCTACCGTATCGACACGGCTATCACGCGCGTGGAGATATATAAGGTGAAGCAGCCCGAGCCCGAACTGGCACCGGTAATTCAGGGCGATGCCGTGAGCTTCGCCGAGAGTGAGACCATCACCGAGCAGACCGACCTGAGCAGCACGGTGGTCGACAACATGTACTACAGCATCAGCGCCGATGCCGGCGGATATGACGCCAGCGAGGGCTGCATCGTGATCAACAAGGAGACCAGCGACAAGAAGCTCGAGGAGCTGGGCGACAAGGGCTTGAGCAACGGCATGTTCAACAGCCAGTTTACTGGCATCGTGTTCAAGCTGCCCGCCGGAACGGGTACGGTGAAGGTGAATGCCGAGACCACCGGCAGCATGCTCCTGAAGGTGAGGATAGGCGACGGCCAGCCCCTGAAGATGTCGCTCGCCGGACGGCTGACGATGGAGGTGCCCTACGACCTCGATGAACCGACTTACATCTATATTTACGCAGGTACCGATGAGACCGGTGCAGCACGCGTGCGTGCCGCAGGCGATGCCTCTCAGCAGGATGCCTGCCTGAAGATCTACGGCATCGAGTGGGACTGCAAGCCTCTGAAGGGTGATGCCAACGGCGACGGCGTGGTCAATGTGGCCGATTTGATCTTGATGGTGCGCCACATGGTGAACGGCAATGCCGAGGGTATCGTCATGGAGGCTGCCGACACTAACGGCAACCAGAAGATTGACGAAGAGGACATTGAGGCTGTTGTCAGCCGGATCTTGATGAAGAAGTAAACCGATGTGTATGCAGTACCGCCTAAATAGCCTGGCTCGTACCAGGCTGTTTAGGCGGGATTTTTTTATGTGGATCGGACGGTTTAGAGCTGACCGTCAAGATAATGCCCTGAAAATTTGGCACTTTGAGAAGTTTTTCGTATCTTTGCAGCGTTAAGTCATCAATGAGTAACAGATATATTAAAGGTATGGCAGCAAAGAGAAAATACCCAGTAGGCATTCAGAGCTTTGGGAGCATTCGGGAGGACGGTTATCTGTACGTAGACAAGACACCGCTCATCTATAAGATGATCACGGAGGGGAAACCCTACTTCCTCAGCCGGCCTCGGAGGTTCGGCAAGTCGCTATTGATCTCCACCCTCGATGCCGTGTTCAGCGGCAGGCGCGAGCTGTTCGAGGCTTTCACCACCGACTACGGCATCGAGCAGCCACAACTCTACATCGCCAGGACCGACTGGCGGTGGGAGAAGTATCCCGTGCTGAGGTTCGACTTCAGTGCCGGCGAACTGACGACCATCGAGCAGCTCGACACACTCATCGACAGTACTCTGAAACGCTATGAGAAGGAATACGGCATCAGCCCCGATGTCGCCGACGCGAATATCCGCATGGCCAACTTGATGCGTACGCTCCATCAGCAGACGGGAAAACGCGTGGTAGTGCTTGTCGATGAATACGACAACTTCATCCTCCACGCCCTGGGCGACGAGCAGCGGGTGACGACGGCCCGCCAGCGGTTCCAGAATCTCTTTGGCCCGTTGAAGGCGGAGGACGACCACCTGCAGTTCGCCTTCATCACCGGCATATCGAAGTTCTCGCAGATGGGTATCTTCAGCAAGCTCAACCAGCTGAACAACATATCGATGCAGAGCCAGTATGAGACCATCTGCGGCATCAGCGAGGAGGAACTCCTTACCCAGATGCGCCCCGACATCGAGATGATGGGGCAAAGGGAAGGCATCAGCTTCGACGAACAGCTGGCAGAGCTGAAGCGGATGTACGACGGTTATCACTTCAGCGAAGAAAAGACTGACATCTACAATCCCTTCAGCCTGGTAAAAGCCTTCTCATCGGGCAAGCTCTCCGACTACTGGTTTGCCAGTGGAACGCCGGGAGCCGTCATCAACCTGCTGGCCAACCTGCCGCCACTGGAGATGCGGGATGTTGATGCGGTACGCTGCGAGGCCAGTGCCTTCGACCAGTCGTTCGACAGCTATGTCTCGCCCCTGCCCATCCTCTATCAGAGCGGCTACCTGACCATCAAGGACTACGACAAGGAGCTGGACGAATACACCCTGGGATTCCCCAATCTCGAAGTGAGTAAGGGCTTCGCCGACTGCCTTTACCAGCACGTGATGCACCGGCAGAAGATTAACGACAAGGACAAGAGCCAGCTGTTCCGCGCCTACAAGATATTCCGCCGCGACGACGAGCTGCCACCGCTTGTGGATGCCATTAAGGCCTTCTTCGCCGGTATACCCTATCAGCTCTCCGACAAGGAGAAAGCCCGTGACGAGCACTACTACCATGCCCTGCTCTACACGCTGTTCATGGCCTTCGGGGCCGATGTCACGGCAGAGGAGTCATCGGCCAAGGGCCGCTCCGACATCGTGCTGCGCATGCCGAAGGGCATCTACATCCTCGAAATCAAGCTCGACAAGCCGGCAGAGACCGCCCTCAGGCAGATTGACGACAGAGACTATGCCGGAAAGTACCGCCTCGACAGCCGCCCGCTGACAAAGGTGGCCCTCTGCTTCAGCAGTCAGGAGCGCAACGTGGTGGAGTGGCAGAGCCAGTCCGTCGGAAAATAAAAGGAAACATACCATAAGGAATGCATTTTATTGCGAAATAATTTGGCGATATGAGAAATAATGCCTATTTTTGCGATGACAAGACCTAATAACTAGAATATCTATGGACTCACGAAGTGACTAGAAGATGTTTTGATAAATAACAAAAACAGTATAGATATGATTACTAACATTAAGAATTTCGTATGGGTCGCAGCCATGACCCTTGGCGCATTCTCAATCCCGATGAATGCCAGTGCTAACAATGCCCTAAACAGCATGATGATGACAGCTGCTCCCGATGGAGAAGAGCAAGAGGCAGAACCAATCACATGGATTGAAGTAACCATGGAGAGTGCAGGCTCGCTGGGCGTGGAGGTGATGTACAAGGTAGACAAGTTGGAAGATGTAGACTACCTGAAAATCAAAGGTACACTGAACGCTGCCGACTGGACAACCCTGAAGAACATGTCACAGTTGAAAGGTATCGATCTGCGTGAGGCTTCCTTTGACGCCATCCCTGAGAGCGAATTCAATGGTAAGACCACACTCATCATCGCCTACCTGCCCGAAGGTATGAAAACGATAGGCAACTCTGCATTCTACAGAACCAGTCTGACATCCATCGACATACCCGCATCCGTCACGACAATCGGAAACAATGCATTTTACGAAGTCAAGACACTGACAGAAGTCAATTTCGCAGGCGAGTCAGCGTTGGAGACAATAGGCAGCTCCGCTTTCTACAATTGCACAGCCCTGACGAAATTCTTTATGCCCAACACCGTCACATCGCTGGGTGGTTCTGCTTTTTATCAATGTAGTGCTTTAGCCGTCCTTACACTGTCAAGCAGCCTTACGGAAATACCGGATTATTGTTTCTATTCTACAGGCAGCCTTAAAAATATAGCATTCCCTGAAAAGCTTCGGTCGATAGGCAATAGTGCATTTGCTTATAGTGGCCTTGAGGATGTCGTGCTGCCCAGCGGGTTAACCCAGCTTAATACCTCCAACTATTATTACTACAGCGGTTCTTTCTCATATTGCAAGAGCCTGAAATATGTGGAGCTGCCTGTGCATGTCAACAACTACAGATACACGTTCCGCGATTGCACATCGCTCACTACCATCGTATGCCCATCCAGCACACCGCCTGCCGTCGACAACGATCCATTCTATGGTGTCAACAGAAGCCAGCTAACACTGAAAGTACCCTCGTTTGCCATCGTTGACTTTAAACTCGACACCTACTGGCTCAATTTCGGCACCATCGAGGCAATGGATGTCGACCCCACCAACCTGAACCTTTACAGCAAGCTGTCGCTTACCAACAACCGCCGTCCTAACAGCAGTCCGACTATAGGGCTGCAGAGCGGAGGTAGTCTGATTGTTGGTGGTGATGCCCCTTTTGCAGTAGAAGAACTGGGATTTGTGGAAAACCTGCCCAACAAGATTTACGGTCAGCTTGTCAATAGGAGCAAGATGAGCGTGACGGGCAAGGTAACCACAAACTATTATGTGAAAAGCGGCACCTGGTATTTCCTGACACCCTTTACCGATGTCAGCCTTTCGGAGGTGACCCACAGCGCAGATGCCTCATATGTGTTCCGCTATTACGACAGTGAGAACCGTGCAGCCAACGGCACCAAGGACAACGCCAGTTGGAAGAACGTGACCGATGAGGTGCTGAAGGCCGGGCAGGGCTACATCTTCCACTGCAACAAGGAGGGCTGGTTGAGGCTGCCTGCCACAGAGGAGAGCAAGGCAAAGGCCGTCGCCTCAACCGACGTTACCACTGAGCTGAATGCCTATGCCTCAGAGAATGTAGCCAATGCCAACTGGAACTACATCGGCAATCCCTATCCGTGCTACTACGATGTCTACTATATGGACTTCACGGCCCCCATCACTGTCCGCGACGGCAACAACTACAAAGCCTACTCCATTGTGGACGATAACTTTGTGCTGGCACCCATGCAGTCGTTCTTTGTACAGAAGCCTGACGAGGTAAGCAGCATTCTTTTCAAAGAGGCTGGCCGTCAGATTGAGTCGACGGTCAACCGTGCTTCTGCGAGGACAAGAAGTGTCAATGCGGAGAGGAAGATATACAACTTTATGCTGAGCGACGGTTTCAATACCGACGAGACCCGCGTCATCATCAACGACCAGGCTTCGCTCGGATATGAACTGAGCTGCGATGCTGCAAAGTTTATGAGCAGCGATGAGGCCATGCCCCAGCTGTACACTGCCGACACCGAAGGCAACCTCCTTGCCTTCAATGAGCGCCCGTTGGCAGACGGGAAGGTCAAGCTTGGCTTCTTTGCCGGCAAGGCTGGCAGATATACCATCGGCCTCAGTAGTGCCTTTGCCGACGTGCAGCTCCATGATGCGCTGACAGGCCAGACAGTAAGCCTGAAAGAAAACCCCTACCAGTTTGATGTGCAGGCGAGCGGCACTTTTGATGACCGCTTCACACTGATATTCACCGGAGGCAATGCAACAGCCATCCATGAAACAGAGGCTGCAGGCACTGCCGTGAACTTCATCGCAGGAGGTGTGGAAGTAAAGGCATCTACGGACACTGATATTATTGTATACCGTGCAGACGGCAGCCAGCAGACGGCAGCAAAGGTTCAGGGCGGCACTACAGTCATCTCGCTGCCGGCAGGACTCTATATCATCAAGGCCGGAAAGGACACGTTTAAGGGTATTGTTTACTAACCTATAAAAATGATTCTGCTTTATGAGAATACTGAGATATGCTGCCCTGCTATTGGTATTCCTCGCTGGAGCCGATGTGTGGGGACAATACAATCCGACAAACCCGACAGAGCCTGGAGCCGCGCCCTGGAAACTGACGCTGCGGTCGGTTCCTGCCGATGCCGGCAGCTTCAACCGTAACACCGAGACCTACTGGGCGGAAGGAACCAAGGTCTCGCTGACTGCCAACAACAACGGGGGCTACATTTTCCAGCAATGGGAGACCGCTGCCGGGGAGACTGTATCCGAGAAAGCCTCTTTCTCCATCGTGATGGCAGCATCCGACACCGTTCTGGTGGCCAGATATGTATATCGCCCGTCAAACCCTTCCGAGCCTGATGCCCCAGCTGTAGTAAGGTATGGCACGCTCTGTACCGTAGCTTCACCCCAGGATGGCGGAAGCACCAACCATTCAGACATCGTCAAGTATGAGGTGGGCAGTAAGGTGACATTACGCGCCAATAACAATTCTAACTTCGTGTTTGTCAATTGGACAGAGGACGGACAGGAGATTTCTACCTCCAGCACGTTGAGCAACTATCAGGTGACTGAAGGAAACCACAAGCTGACTGCTAACTTCAGGTATGCACCAGGTAGTCCCGAGGAGCCTGCAGAAGCTGTGGTGTCACACCCTCTCTATTTGAAGGCCAATCCCGCTGGCGCCTGCACATTCAACATAACAAGTGGCGTGTCCTATAAGGAGGGGGCAAATATTACAGTCCGGGCATAC
>Ga0326512_10000293_pt1 | contig 42313 bp, 28 predicted proteins | sample 1_2617_0518_D_FD_203652 | JGI IMG/M metagenome (GOLD analysis project Ga0326512, IMG submission 203652) | Bovine rumen microbial communities from UC Davis, California, United States - 1_2617_0518 | ecosystem: Host-associated > Mammals > Digestive system > Stomach > Rumen | place: USA...
GCCTTCCGACCCCCACTCGCCGATGATGACGGGAATGCCTTTGTCGGTGAAATTCTTCTTGAGCTTGCCCAGCATGTTGTCAACCTGACTCAATGCTGAATTCAGTCCGTTGTCGAGCGAGGGATAGGAGTGAACCTCCACCATGATGTGGTCCTTTTCGCCGGTAGGGATGCTGAGACGGCTGAGGGGTTCCTCGAGATGGGTGTTCCAAGTGCCGCCTCCGTTGCAGGCGCCATAGGTGTTGACAATGAGGTTGCGTGAGGCATTGTTGCCGCCGGATTTGCGTACCACGTTAACGAAACTCTGGGCATAGCTGTTGATGGCGTTGTAGGCCGATGTGGCCAGCGTGGCATTATACCCGCCGGTAGCTTTGGACGACGCGTAGTTCCATGAGTTTTTTGTGTCGAGCATCTCGTTGTAGCTCTCGAACAGGAGCAGCGGGCCGTAATCCTTGAACTCGGCGGCAATCTGCTGCCACAGGTATTCGTACTTGTCCTTGTACTTATTGTAGTTGTCCATGTCGGCCTTGATCCAGGAGATGAATTTGGGTGTGGCGCCGTCAAAGGAGTCCTCACCCGTGTCATGATGCACGTTGAGGATGCAGTAGAGGCCGTTGTCAACGACATAGTTGACCACCTCCTTCACACGGGCCATCCATTCTGCGTTCACGTTGCCGTCCTTGTCCATGTGGTTGTACCAGGTTACGGGTACACGGATGGCACCGAATCCGGCATTCTTCATCATCGTGATAAAGTCTGAGGTGGCATACACCTGGCCCCAGTATGTCTCGCTTTCCAACCCCTGGATGCCCCAATAGGATGCGCTTGTGGGGTAATAAGCGGATCCGGCATTGGCTTCGAGCGTGTTGCCCAGGTTCCAACCCACACCCATATGTGTGACGGCTTCTTGGGCAGTTTCAAAAGTCTGGGCTTTGACAGAGAATGTCATTCCGGCCAATGTGCCGGCAATCAAAAGAAGTTTATGTTGCATAGTTTGCAAAAATTAGTATTTATTATTTTATAATAATCGTGGCTGCAAAGATAGGGAAAGTTTTTGGGAAAAACAAATAAAACGGCAAAAAAATCATTTTTTGCGTAAAAGAATCGATAAAATTACAATAACACCGAGTCCCATGGGGTAGTAAAGGTGCCTGATGATGTCTGACGGACTCACCGTCAGACCGATTGCCTCGCCGGCAAGTCCGGCAGCGATGAGCACTTGTGCGCCATAGGGGAGAAGCCCCTGTATCGAACAGGATGCGGTGTCAAGGATGGAGGCCATGCGGCGGGGGTCAAGATTGAATTTGCGTGAGATGTTGTGGGCAATGGGACCTGCGGTAATCAGCGTTACCGTATTGTTGGCTGTACATATGTCAATCAGGGCCACCAGTCCTGCAACCGACAGTTCGGCACCTCGGGCCGAGGAGATGCGTCGTGTGAGCAGGTAGATGATGTAGTCGATGCCTCCGTTGGACTTGATCATGGCCAGCATGCCGGCAGCCAGCAGGGTGACGATAATCAGTTCGCTCATGCCCATCATACCCGATGAGAGAGATGCGGCCCAGCCCCACAGGTCGTAGCTACTGTCCCAAACGCCCACAATGCCCGTAAGAGCCACTCCGATGAGGAGAACAACGGTCACATTCATGCCCAGGACAGCTAGCACGATGACTGTCACATAAGGAAGCACTTTCCACCATTCCACCGTCGGGATGTCCTGAGGGGCAGTCAGGTCCCTTCCTATAAAATAATAGAGAATAACCACGGCTATCGCTACGGGAAGCACCAGCCGGAAGTTTGTGCGGAATTTGTCACTCATCCGGCAGCCCTGTGTCTGGGTTGCGATAATGGTGGTGTCGCTGATGAATGAAAGGTTGTCGCCAAAGAAAGCGCCGCCCACAACAATGGCGCACATCAGCGGCAGGTCGGTTCCGGTCTGTTGGGCAATACCTACAGCCACGGGTGTCAATGCGGCAATGGTGCCGCATGATGTGCCGATGGCCAGAGAGATGAAACACGATGCCAGAAAGACGGAGGGAAGGAGCAGGGAGGCCGGCAGGGCCGACAGGGTGAGACTTACGGTGGCATCGACTGCTCCCATCGCACGGGCCGAACCCGCAAAGGCTCCGGCCAGGATGAAGATCCAAAGCATCAGCATCATCTGGGTTGACCCGGCACCCTTGGAGAAAGTCTCGATCCTGTCGGCCAGACTGCCTGGAGAGATAGCAATGGCATAGACTGCCGAAACGAGAAAGGCCACCGAGATGGGTACCTTGTAGAAATCACCCGCAATCAGACTGGTCGCCAGATAGAGGACCAGAAAGAGCAGAAGGGGAGAGAGAGAAAACCATTTGCGTTTCATAGCGCAAAGATAGCTTTTTCTCGCCGAAAAGTGCATATTTACGCTTAAAAAATACCCTGAATTACACAAAAAAGGAAAAATTGTACTGACTTTTTTCACTTTTCAGGCCAAAAAATTGGTTGTTTCATTTCTTTTCACTATCTTCGCCCAAAGTTAAGTTGTTCAAAACTCATAAAATTTACAGATTGAGTATGATAAGAAAAATCCTTATTGCCAATCGTGGCGAGATAGCTATCCGCGTAATGCGCGCATGCTATGAGATGGGTATCCGTTCGGTGGCCGTCTTCTCGGAAGCCGACCGAACCTCCCGCCACGTGTTGTATGCCAATGAAGCAGAATGCATCGGCGGTGCAGCTTCAAGTGAGAGTTATCTGAATATCGACAAAATTATCGATGTTGCCAAGCGTCACAAAGTGGATGCCATCCATCCCGGCTACGGTTTCCTGTCGGAGAATGCCGACTTCGCACGCCGGGTGCAGGCAGAGGGAATCATTTGGATTGGTCCCGATCCCAAGACGATGGAGGATATGGGCGACAAAATCAAGGCCCGTATCAACATGATTAATGCCGGAGTGCCCGTAGTGCCCGGAACGCAGAAGCAGCTGCAGAGCGCCGAGGAATGTTTGCGCGAATGTGCCCGCATCGGCTATCCCGTCATGGTGAAAGCATCCATGGGCGGCGGCGGCAAGGGCATGCGTCTCATCCACAGCGAGAAGGAAGCTGTCGAGATGTACAATGCCGCCAAGATGGAAGCCAAATCGTCCTTTGCCGACGATACCGTCTATCTCGAGAAATTCGTCGAGGGGCCCCACCATATCGAGTTCCAGATTCTGGGCGACAACTTCGGAAATGTGATTCATCTCTGCGACCGCGAATGTTCCGTACAGCGCCGTCACCAGAAAGTCGTAGAGGAAAGCCCATCGCCGTTCCTCGATCCTGAGTTGCGTGCCCGGATGGGTGCTGCCGCCGTGGCTGCTGCCAAGGCCGTCGGCTACAAGGGCGCCGGTACGATTGAGTTCCTCGTCGACTGTCACAAGAACTTCTATTTCCTCGAGATGAACACGCGTCTGCAGGTTGAGCATCCCATCACTGAGGAAGTGATTGGTATCGACCTCGTCAAGCAGCAGATTCTCGTGGCCGACAACCAGCCGCTCTCAATCCGGCAGGAAGACGTGAAGCAACGCGGTCATGCCATAGAGTGCCGTATCTGTGCCGAGGATACAGAGAATAATTTCCGCCCGGCTCCCGGTGTTATCAAGCAACTCACCGAGCCCCACGGCATAGGTGTGCGTATCGACTCCGGCGTTTATCAGGGCTACGAGATTCCGATGTATTACGATCCCATGATCGGTAAGCTCATCGTATGGGCCACCACCCGCGAATATGCCATCGAGCGTATGCGACGCGTGCTCTACGAATACAAGGTCACAGGTCTTGTGACCAACATCCGCTACCTGCGCCGTATCATTGACGTGCCTGCATTCAAGGAAGGCAAATACGACACCTCGTTCATTGAACGCTACGCCGAACGTCTGCGTCCGCGTCCCGGTTTCAAGAACGACTCCGAGGATATGTCTATCATTGCAGCATATATCGATTACCTCATGAACTTTGAGGAGAATGTCGATCCCTCTCTCAACGAACAGAACTCCACGGTTTTGAACCGTTGGAGAAGTTTCGGCCTGCAGAAGGGTGTATTGAGAATCTGATAATTTCACCATTGGACAATCGTCTTAATTGGACTATTGGACAATTGACCCAAGCGAACGAAAATAGTCAAATAGTGAAATAGTCAAATAGTAAAATAGCCAAATCATATATGGAAATACAAATAGGAAAACGTACTGCTGAGGTAAACCTGATCAGCAAGGACGGCAACAAGGTGAAAATAGATATCGACGGCAAGATTTACGATGTTGATATCGTGATGTTTGAGAACGGAACGTCCTCCATCCTTTACGAAGGCAACAGCTACCGTTCGGAGATGGTAAAGAGTGACAATGGCCGTCACTATCAGGTCAATATGAACTATTCGACCTACCAGATTGACATGCTCGACTCGCAGGCTAAATACATGCGTCTGCGTCGTAAGGGGCAGAGCGAGAAACAGGCTGACCGAATCAAGTCTCCCATGCCCTGCAAGATTGTCAAGGTGTATGTCAAACCCGGCGATGCCATCAAGGCCGGTGATCCCGTGGTGACCATCGAGGCTATGAAGATGCAGTCCAACCTCTCCGTGTCGGAAGACTGCGAAGTGGCCGCCGTTCTCGTCAATGAGGGCGATTCCGTCATGGTCGAACAGGATCTTGTAACCCTCAAATTGAATGCCAATCCCGAGGCGGACAAATAGAGAAATGGATAAATAGTGAAATAGTCAAATAGTAAAAATGTCAAATAAACTATGAATAAGTTGAATGTTCGCGAGCGCATTGATGTGCTGCTCGATAAAAATACCTTCGTTGAGGTAGATAAATATGTGAAGCATCACTGTACCAACTTCGGTATGGAAAACAAGCGCATTGCCGGCGACGGCGTGGTCTGCGGCTACGGTAAGATTGACGGACGTCTCGTCTTTGTCTATGGCTTCGACTTCGCGGTGCTGGGCGGCTCGCTCTCCTCGGCCAATGCCCAGAAGATTGTCAAGGTTCAGGAGATGGCTCTCAAGGTAGGCGCTCCTATCATCGGACTCAATGATTCGGGCGGCGCCCGCATACAGGAGGGTATCGAATCCCTCACAGGCTTTGCCCACATCTTCCGCCGGAACGTGATGTCATCGGGTGTGATTCCTCAGATTTCTGCCATCATGGGTCCCTGTGCAGGCGGTTCGTGCTATTCACCCGCTCTCACCGACTTCATCCTCATGGTTCAGGACGAGAGTCAGATGTTCATCACCGGTCCCAATGTGGTGAAGCAGGTCACCAACGAAGAGTGTGACAAGGAGAGCCTCGGCGGAGCTTCCGTTCACGGATCGATTTCCGGTGTGGCCAACTTTGTATGCCAGAGCGACGAGGAATGTCTCATGACCATCCGCGAACTGCTCGGATTCCTGCCTTCCAACAATATGGAGGACGCTCCCATCAAGCCCGCCACCGACGAGTTGACGCGCATCTGTCACGAACTCGACAACGTGGTGCCCGCCGATCCCAACCAGAGCTACGACATCCGCAACATCATTGAGCCCATCTGCGACCAGCAGTATTTCTTCGAAATCCAACCCTCATGGGCCAAGAATATCGTCATCGGCTTCGGCCGCATGGCAGGCCGTACCGTCGGCTTCGTGGCCAACCAGCCTCAGGAGAAGTCGGGTGCTCTGGATATCGATGCCTCCGAGAAGGCTGCGCGCTTCATCCGTTTCTGCGACTGTTTCAATATCCCCATTGTTGCCATCGAGGATGTCACCGGCTTCCTTCCCGGCATTCAGCAGGAGCACAACGGCATCATTCGTCACGGAGCCAAGCTTGTTTATGCCTTTGCGGAGGCAACCGTTCCGAAGGTTACCCTCATCACTCGCAAGGCCTACGGCGGTGCATACATTGCTATGAACTCCAAGCAGCTCGGAGCCGACGTCAACTTGGCTTATCCCACCGCAGAGATTGCTGTCATGGGTGCAAAGGGCGCCGTTTCCATCCTCTATCGCAAGGAAACGCCCGAACAGCAGGCTGAACGCGTCAAGGAGTATGAGGAGAAGTTTGCCAATCCGACGATGGCTGCCGAACACGGCTTCATCGACGACATCATTGAGCCTGCCGACACCCGTCATGCGCTTATTCAGGCCCTTGAGATGTGCCGCAACAAGAACCAAAGCAATCCGCCTAAGAAACACGGTAATATACCTCTTTAAATAAATAGGCAATGAAGAAATTCCTTTATACTCTGTTGATGGCTACGGCGGTCTTCTCTTTGGCCGCCTGCCAGCAGCAGGAGAAGCCCAAGAAAGCGAAGTATGTGTTCTACTTCATCACCGACGGAACGGGTGTCAACACGATTCTGGGTCAGGAGATGATGCAGTACGAACTCGAGAACGGACCCGGCAAGTGGGGCCGCGTACCGCTTTGCGTCACGCAGTTCCCCGTCATCAGCGTTGCGTCCACCTACAGCCATTCCCATGGTGTTACCGATTCGGCATCATCCGGCACGGCTCTTGCCTGCGGTGTCAAGACCAGCAACGGAATGATAGGCGAGGGCCCCGATTCGTCGGCTGTCTATAGCATTGCAACCTGGGCTCACGAACTCGGCATACCTACAGCGGTCGGTACGTCGGTGTGCATCAATCACGCCACACCAGCATCATTCTATGCCCATGCGGATTCCCGCAAGCAGTACTACAAGATAGGGAGCCAGTTGGCCGAGGCCGGTTTCGACTTCTATGGCGGTTCCGATATCAACAAGGCCTGCGACTCCACGCTCACCTGTTATCAGATAGCAGAGAACGGGGGCTACACCATCGCACGCGGTGTCCTGGGCTATGATTCGCTCAAGTCCAAGGCAGACAAGATGCTGTTGCTCCAGCGTCAGGAAGAGAGCGATGTGGACGCCTTCTCGCTGCCCTACTATCTCGATGCCAAGCCCGGTCAGATGACGGTCATCGACATCCTCCGCGCCCAGATTGACTTCCTCTATAATTATAAAGGAGGCAAGGACAAGGGATTCTTCATCATGAACGAAATCGGAGCCAAGGTCGATTTCGGCTGTCACTCCAACGATGCGGCAGCTGCCTTCCGCGAGGTGGCTGTGCTTGATTCCTGCATCCGCGTGGCTTACGATTTCTACCTGCAGCATCCCGACGAGACGCTCATTCTCCTCACCGCCGACCATGAGACCGGCGGTCTGGTGTTGGCCAAGCGCAACAGCTACGTCCATAACCTCCAGATTCTCCAATATCAGACGGCTTCCAAGGACGAGGTGACCCGTCACTTCCAGGCCCTGCGTGCCCAGACTGGGAACAAGGTGACTTGGGAACAGGTGCAGGCCGTCCTGAAACAGGATTTCTCGTTCTGGGACAAGGTCGATCTCTCCGAGGATGAGGAAAAAGACCTTAAGGAACTTTACAAGAAGTCCTTTGTCGGAAAGATGCCCAATGAGAAGAATCTCTATTCGTCCAGCGAACCCATGGCAGCCGAGGCTGTGCGCATCATCGATGCCAAAGCGCATGTGTCCTGGTCCACGGGCGGACATTCCGCCGGTCTTGTGCCCTGCTATGTCTGCGGTGTCGGAGCCGAACAGTTCATGGGCCACAATGACAATGCCGAGATTCCCATCAAGATTGCCAGAATCGCGGGCTATAAATAAAATCTGCTGAAGTCAGTTCAATCAACCTGAATTCAAATGACACAGCATCACAGTATAGGCGAGTGGGTGGCCACCACTCGCTTTTGGTCTTTCCCGGTGTCGGCAATGCCGATCATCGTCACTTTCGCCTATCTTTTTGCCAGGGGAGAAGTGCCTGGCGGGCTGTTGTCTTGGGGTATTCTGGTCCTTTCTCTGGTCGGTGTGGTTTTGCTGCATGCTGCGGGCAATCTCCTGAGCGACTGGTTCGACTATCGTACCGGGGTGGATAACCGCGAGGCATTCGCTGTGCCCAATCTGGTGTTCGGCAAGTTCCGGCCGCAGGAGTACCTGACGCTGAGCATGGTTCTTTTCGTGCTCGGAATTTCCGTCGGATTGTTTCTTGTTTCGCTGACCGGCATGGGGACGCTGATCGTGGGCCTTGTCGCCTTTGTGCTCACGGCCTCCTATTCCTGGCTCAAATACCATGCTCTGGGCGATTTGGATATCTTTATCATTTTCGGAGTCCTGACGGTGATAGGACTGGCTTATGCCGTCACAGGACGGTGGTGCACGGATGCTCTGGTATTGTCCCTTCCCATCGGGATTATCACGGTCTCGGTGCTTCATGCCAACAACACATTGGACATCCCTACCGACCGTGCGGCCGGGATTCGGACGTTTGCGATGATTATCGGGGAGGAAGCGGCTGTCAAACTCTATTGCTGGTACATGGTGCTGCCGTTTCTGTGTGTCATCGCGGCTGTGGCGGCAGGACTCCTGCCCCCGCTGACGCTTGTCAGTCTGCTGGCCGGATTGAAGGCATATAAGAACTTCCGGCAGGCCGTCGGCTACCGCACCGTAGGGCGCGAGGCGATGAAGATGCTTGATGTCCAGTCTTCGCAGCTGCAACTGCAGTTCTCGTTGTTTCTCACCCTCGGCTTGATTATCTCCTATTGGCTATGAGGAATGAAACCCGTAACCTGATCATTGCCTCTCTGACGGCTGCCGTCCTTTGGTTTGTCATGTTCAGCCCCTGGACGGGCGGACGGTTCAATTTCTGGCTTGAGATGTCGTGTGCTGCGGTGGCGCTTGCCACGCTCGCTGTGTTTTTCACTTCGGATTTCAAGTCCCTGCTCCGCGTGGAGAAACCGCTTTGGCAGGTTGTCGGCGGTGTCTTGATAGCCTTTTTGCTCTGGGGTGTATTCTGGGTGGGTGACAAAGTCTCGGCCCTCATGTTTGACTTTGCAAGGCCCGAGGTGGATGCCGTATATTCCATGAAAACGGGATTGCCGCCCTATGCCATAGCTTTACTCCTGCTGTTCGTCATCGGTCCTGCCGAGGAACTTTTCTGGCGGGGATATGTGCAGCGGACCCTCTCGCGAGTGCTGACAGGAAAGAAGGCTGCCGACATCGCTTTCATCCTTACCACGCTTGTCTATGCGCTGGTGCACATCTGGTCGTTCAACTTCATGCTCGTAATGGCCGCATTGGTGGCAGGTGCCGCATGGGGTTTCTTCTACAGGCTCTGTCCCAAAGCCCTGCCCGCGCTGATTATCAGTCACGCTTTATGGGATGCTCTGGTTTTCGTCATTCTGCCCATCTGAGGAGGATGGCTTCCCCGTTTATTTCATAATACGGAAGGTGAAATCAGATAGATAAGAATTTGGGATAAGCCAAAAGAAAAATGCCCAGCATCACAGCGATGCGGGCATTTCTTTATTTGGTTGCAGAATTGTGCATCAGCCGATGCCAACGGTGGTAGCCCAGTATGGCGATAAACACGTAGAGCGCATAGAGGGAGCCCTTGAAGGGAATGTCTTTGTAGAAATAGAGACCGCTGGAGACAACATCGACAACAATCCAGATGAGCCACTGTTCGAGGTATTTGCGCGCCAAGGCCCAGATGCCCACGATACTGAGGGCTGTGGTGAAACTGTCGGCAATGGGAACGGTGGAGTCGGTGAAATGAGATAGGAAATACCATAACACAAACCAGATGGAGAGCGTTGCCAGAAGCCAGGGAAGGATATAGCGACTCTCGAAATGGGTGACGGGTAGTTCCTGCTGCGAATTTCCGGCTAAGGCGGCCTTGCGGGAGCGTCTTGTCCAGTTGATATAGCCGTAAACGGTCATCACGATGTAATAGACCTCCATTCCGCAGTCGGCATAGAGCCCCTTCTGGTAGTAGAGAGCGATGCCGAGGGCCTGCATGAGGAAGCCGACAAGCCACAGCCACACGCTCGCCTTGTATTCCAAAACGATGTAGGCGAGGCCGAGGGCTGTGGTGGTGATGTCAAGCCAATATGTCTGGAGAAATTCCATCAGAAGCGTATGGTGATGTTTCCCAATGCCGTGGTGCCGGACATGGGGAAGTACCAGGGCGAATTGTAGCGCTCGTGGGGATTGTCTGACCCTACGATGGCGGAGTAAACACCGCCGTTGGCTGCATAGTGCTTGTTGAAGAGGTTGTTGACATTGGCACCGAATGTGATGCTCTTGACAGCACAGCCGATGTTGAGGGTATAACCGAAATGAAGGTTGGTGGTGGAATAACCGTCAAGCATGCGATCCTTGGAACCTGTGTTGTCGAGATACTGATCGCCTACCCAGTTGGTGTGCCACTGGAAGGTGAAGTCGCGCCAGTTGAAATTGGCCATAACGTTAGCCGTCACATTGGGCGACATAGCAAGGTCACTGTTGTCGTAATGGACGGTGGTATACTCTATCCAATTCCAGGCGGCATCATACTTTTCGACAACTTCGTCAAAGTCCTTGATTTTGTTCTGAGAGAGGGCAAGGTTGCCAGCCAACTGCATCCAGGAAGTGACGTTCCAGGACCCCGTGAGCTCGATGCCGAGACGGTAGGAATCCTTGACATTGGTGGTCAGGGCCTCGCCTATGTCGGACACTTCGCCGGTGAGTACGAACTGGTTGTCATAGTCCATAAAGTAGAGGTTGGCACCCACGGCAAATGTCTCGTTTCGGAACTCGTAACCGGCCTCCCAGTCGAGCAGTTTTTCGGCCTTGGGAGCCGGATAGGAACCGTTGTCGGTGAAGTTGTTGCGGGAAGGTTCACGGTGGCTCATGGCGAACGACGCGTAGGCTGTCTGTCCGTCTTTCTTCCAGGTGAGACCGGCCTTGGGGTTGAAGAAATTATAGCGTTTGTGAACGTCGAGAATCTGATTGTTCAACCCGGTGGAGGAATCATAGAACTTGTCGTTGATGCCGTCGGTGTTGTAGTTGATGTGTCTGTACTGCACATCGCCGAAAACGCTCCACTGGTTGCTGATGCGCCAGGTGGCTTTGGCAAAAACATTGGCGTCCAGCTTGCTTGCATCGGAGTCATAGTAGGTGTAGTCTCCGTTTTTCAACAGCTTGGCGCCTATGGCTTCCGCATAGACCAGACGGCCGAAATGGTTGGACTCGAATTGCTGAACAGCATATCCTGCGACCGCCTCGAGACGTTTGCCCGTGTAGTTGACATTGGCCATCACGCCGAAGAAATCCTGGTCGAGACCCTTTTTGCGGGTGAGATTGTCTGTCTTCACACCGTCGAAATCGGCTTTGTCAAGACCGAACTTCGATATCTTGCAGTCGGGCTTGTAGTTGTTATAGTAGCCGTAGCCGTGGGTGTAGTGGAAGGTGGTGTTGAGTTTCCACAGGTCGGAAAGATAGAATGTTCCCGACAGGATGTTGCGGTTCTGCCAGAAATGGTCGTAAGTATTGAACGGATAGCGGTGATAGGTGTCGGTTGCCTCATCATACCATTCGTTGAGTGAATTATACTTGTAGCGTCCGGCATCCCAGTCCGCTTTGGAGAGGCCGTTCCAGGCCTGGTCGGTGGTCTCAAAATTGCCGAAGTTGCGGTAGCGGATCACGAAGTTCTCGTCCAGCCAGGTGAGTCCGGCGTAATAGGAACCAGAACGGGAACCCGTCTCGTGGATGTAGCCGTCGGAGTTGGTCTCTGTGTAACGGCCGTCAAAGATGAGATGATGCCAGAGGAGACCCGTCGAGAACGAACCGCCCAGAACATAAGTATTGTAGGAGCCATAAGAGCCGGAGACTTCAGCAGTAGGTACCAGAGAGGGAGCCTTGGAGGTCATAACGACCGATGCACCGAAGGCACCGTCACCATTGGTGGACGTACCCACGCCGCGCTGAACCTGGATGTTTCCGAGAGAGCCGGCATAGGAATTCATATTGGCCCAGAAGACACATTGGTCTTCGGGCGAGTTGAGCGGTACGCCGTCGAGGGTGATGTTGATACGGGAATCAACTGATCCGCGGATGCGCAGGTAACCCGTTCCGATGCCGAGTCCGTTGTCGAACGATGCGACAACCGAGGGCGTCTGCATCAGGAGCATGGGAATCTCCTGTCCGGTTTTGGAAAATTCAGAGAGTTCCTCGCGCGAGACGTTGGTAATCGCAAAGGGTGCATCCTTGGAAGCCTTCACGGCAGAGACGCTGACCTCATGCAGTTCTTCGATGCGGAGGGAGTCGTTGTTCTGGGCTGTAGCCAGAGCCGCCGATACGGCAAGGAGAGAAGTGGTAAGAGTTTTTTTCATTGTTTTGTATTTTGTTGTTAAAAAAAACCGCCCGTTCGGAAAGAACCGAGGGGCGTCACAACATATCAACCAAAAACTCGTATCCCTTGGCAGCATTGCCTGCCCAGGTTCATCGGGTATGATCTCAGCCTTAACAATCAAGGAATTGGTTATGGCACCCCAAGTGGGCGATTTTTTTCGTAAATCGCGGTGCAAAGATATGTTTTTTTGCAGAAATACACAAATCTTTGGGCGAAAAATTTTGAAATTTCAGGAAAATAGACTATTTTTGCAGCCATATTCAATGTAGAATGAGCAAATTTGAAGATATTCAAGCACTAGTGGCTCCGGAACGGGCGGAATTCGAACGCCAGTTCAAGCAGAAACTCTCAACCCGTGTGCCGTTGGCAGATAATGTAATCCGTTACTTTTTGGATCGTCGCGGCAAGCAGTTGCGTCCCTTGCTGACCTTTTTGGCGGTACGGCTCCTGGACCGGGACTGGACCGATGCGACCATCAAGGGAGCCGTTGCTTTGGAACTGCTCCACAACGCGTCGCTTATCCACGATGATGTGGTTGACCAGAGTGAAGAACGGAGAGGAATGGCTTCCATCAACCATGTGTGGGACAACCGTGTTGCTGTGCTGATGGGAGATTTCTTCCTGTCCAAATGTCTCACGGCAAGTACCGAAACAGGATCGCTGGCAGTCTCGAACATACTGAGTGAGATGGTGACGAGATTGTGCGAAGGTGAATTGGAACAGATGAGTAACGTGCGGAGTCATACCATGACTGAGCATGGATACTTCAGCGTTATCTCGGGGAAGACGGCCTCTCTCTTTGCAGCCTGTCTCAAAGTCGGAGCCCTGACGGTCAACGCAACTCCAGACGAGATGGAGCGCATTTCGGTAGTGGGAGAAAAAATGGGACTTATTTTCCAGATTCGGGACGATATCTTCGACTATTTTCCAACAAATGCACAAGTGGGTAAGCCCACAGGCCATGACATTGCAGAAGGTAAGGTAACCTTACCATTGCTCTATGCGCTCAGGACTGCCTCGGCAGAGGAGTCTCGCAAGATGTATGCACTCTTGGATGTGCCGTCTCAGCTGACGCCCGAGAACGTAACCGCTCTGGTAGATTTTGCCAAATCGCTGGGTGGAATCGAGTATGCTCAGGCCAGGATGAAACAGATAGGTCACGAGGCACGACAGGTGCTGAACACATTCCCCGACAACAAAGGCAGGGCTGCGATTGCAGCCCTGATAGACTTCTTTATTGAGCGGGACAAATAGCGGGATTTACAAGGCCGGGAACTGCATTGTGGAACAATGGAGCGACCCGTGTTGACGAACCAGAATCTGACAGTCAATCGGAATTATTTTACGATCGGGAAACGCGGTTTGGAGTTGTCGGGCCGCCTCCCGGTCGTTTTCGGTCTGTCCGTAGGTAGGCAGGAGAACCGCGCCGTTGATGACGAGATAGTTGGCATAGGTTGCGGGCAGACGCTCGCCATCGTCATACATCGGAGCCGCCATCGGGAGGGGGAGAAGACGATAGGGACGTCCGTCTGCTGTGCGGAAAGCCTGCAGCTCCTGTTCCATCGCCTTGAGGTCTTCGTAATGTGTATCGGCGGGGTTGTCACACCTTATATATAATATGGTGTCATCAGGACAGAGACGGGCCAGTGTGTCGATATGTCCGTCGGTATCGTCACCTTCCAGATGTCCGTGGTCAAGCCAGAGAACCCGCAGCGCTCCCAAAGCCTGACGGAGCATGTCATCGGCCTCTTTTTTTGAGCGGAATCCGTTGCGGTTCGGAGCGAAGAGACAACTTGTGGTGGTGAGAATGGTTCCGCAACCGTCACTTTCTACACTGCCGCCTTCAAGGACGATGTTGAGCCGATCGGTGTAGGTCGGGTTGACTGTTGGAGCTTGATAGAAGGTTCGGAGCATCTCGGGGAAGATGCGGGCATTGATGCGATTATCGTGACAGGCCGCGAACTTCATTCCCCAGCCATTGAACTGAAAGTCGCAGAAACTGCCGTCCGAGAGGGTCAGAAATCCAGTGTCCCGTGTCCAGGTATCGTTAGTAGGACATGCGATATAATGCACACCGCTGATGTCTCCGAGACGCAGGCGTACAGCCTCGGGTTCGGGAGAGACAATGAGGACGTCCTCAAAGGCGGCAATGGTACGTACGATGGATTCAAAACAGCGGCAGGCTTCCTCAAGATAGGGAGACCAGTCGGTGTCGGCATGCGGCCAGGCCACCTGGACAAATGTCTGCAGAGCCCATTCGGGTATAAGAAACTTATTCATTAAGCACTAACTCTACAGGGCAGTGATCCGAACCGAAGATTTCATTGTGAATTTCGGCTGCGGCGATTTTGTCGCGAAGGCGGGCAGAAGTGAGGAAATAGTCAATGCGCCAGCCGGCGTTCTTCTCACGGGCCTGGAAGCGGTAACTCCACCAGGAGTATTTGATTTCCTCGGGATGGAGTGCGCGGAACGTGTCGATGAAGCCGCTGTTCAGCAGGACTGTCATTTTCTCGCGTTCCTGGTCAGTGAATCCCGCATTCATGCGGTTCGTCTTGGGATTCTTTATATCAATCTCTTCGTGAGCTACGTTCAGGTCGCCACAGACAATGACGGGTTTCTCAGTATCCAGGCGGAGCAGGTAATCCCGGAAATCGTCTTCCCAGGTCATACGGTAGTCGAGCCGTCGGAGCCCGTCCTGGCTGTTGGGCGTATATACCGTAACAAGCCAGAAATCCGGATATTCGAGCGTGATGACACGGCCTTCGTGGTCGTGAACATCGATATCCATGCCGTAGCGTACAGAGACGGGCGTGTGGCGTGTATAGATAGCTGTGCCGGAATAGCCTTTCTTGTCGGCGTAGTTCCAATAGGCCTGATAGCCCACGAATGAGAGATCCAGTTGCCCTGCCTGCATCTTGGTCTCCTGCAGGCAGAAAAAGTCGGCATCCAGAGTTTCAAACGCTTCGGCGAATCCTTTGCCGGCCACAGCTCTCAAACCGTTGACATTCCAGGAAATGAATTTCATCGTTCTGAGACTTTAACGTTCTTGATGGTGAAGTTCTCGACCGCAGACTCGTCGCAGGCTCCCTTGGGCGTACGAATCGTGAGATCCTCGAACAGGAAGTTGGAGAGGTGATACTGAGACTCTTTAGATTCGACGTTAAAGAAAACGTCGGCATCGACATTACAGCGGCGCATCGTAATGTGGTCGGAGTAGGACATGGGAATATCCTTGCGATCTTTCAGGTCGTAGAACTGGGTCCAGGGCTTGACAAGAAGGAAGTTCCTGACGGGGCCGGTGATGTCCTCGACGGTAATGTATTCATAGCGCTGGGGGGTGTCCGGACGCATCTTCAGCCACAGGAGGTTGTTGGCCTTGGAGAGGATGTTGATGCGGCGCAGGATGATGTTGTGGTCGAAAACGGATTCGGAGCCCAGAGTGAGACAGCCATGACAGAATCCGTAGGTGCAGTCTTCGATGATAACATTCTCGTTGCCGCCGTTGCCTTCGCTCTTGGAGGGATCGTCTGCCCATGGACCTTTGCCGCCCTTCATGGCAATGGCATCATCATTGACGGCCATGTAGCACCCCTTGACGAGGACATTCTTCACCACATCAAGGTCGATGGCATCGGTTGAGGGACCCTTCGAGTCATCGGGCTTGGCCAGAGACCGAATCTGGAGGTTGAGAAGTTTGACATTCTCGGAGTTGTAGATGTGCGTTGTCCAGAAGGCGGAGTTCTGGAGATGGGTGCCCGAGAGAGTCACGTTTTTACAGTTTGAGATATACACCAGACGGGGACGCTGTTCATCCTTGTTGGTACACTGGCGATTCCATTTGCGGCGTAGCCAGAACGACTGGTGGTACTTCAGTCCGTTGCCGTCGATTGTGCCGGGTCCGGAGATTGTGAACCCGTCGAGACCGTCGGCATTGATGAGGGCACCGAAATAGGTGCACGTCTCACCCTCGATGCGTGTCTTGCCCAAGGGGTAGTCTCCGATGAAGTCAGAACCGAGCAGGGTGGCTCCCTCGGCGAGATACAGATGGGTGCCCTGTTTGAAATGCAGACCTCCGGTGATGTATGTTCCGGCAGGTACGACAATTACGCCACCGCCTTCAGCAGCACACTTGTCGATGAGTTTCTGAATGGCTTCGGTGTGAACTGTCCCGTCAGCAAATATGCGGTAGTCGGTGAGAACGTACTGTTTGCCAAGGGTGTTGATGTCAACGGGCGTGGCATCATGAAACCATTCGGAAACTTCCGTTCCGTCAGGAAAGAGATCGACTGTCTTTTTGGACTTTTTGGCATCGGCCGTAACGACGGCCAGACAGAGCATAATCGCTGCAAGCAAGATTTTCTTCATTATTATCAATAGGTTAAAGTGTTATTATTCATCGAAGAGATAAACGTCCTCGTTGGTTTTCTTCATCATCAGTTTTTCACGTGCAAACTTTTCAAGACGCGAGTTGTCGCCAGACAATTCCTCGATTCCTTTTTCATATTGGAAGATAGAATCGCGATAGGAATCAATCTGCTTTTGGATAGCTGCCTCCTGGCGACGATAGGACCAGTATTTGACAAGACAGTGCTCATCAATGAAGATAGCCCATACGGCAAAACACGCCAAGGCAATCCAAAACCAATGGCGGCGTAAGAATTTTATTTTCTGCTTTATATTTTCTTTCATAAAAGGAGTAAATCTGGTGCAAATGTAACGTTTTTTTTTGAGGAAACGAAATTTTAGTCCCAGAAAATTGCATATCTCCGAAATTTTCCCTATTTTTGCACTCAAATTACTTGCAAAATGGAAAAACAAATACAAGAATTGACCGACAGGCTTTATCAGGAAGGAGTGGAACGCGGTCGCAAAAGAGCAGAAGAGATTATTGCCGAAGCTCAGACCGAAGCCAACAATATCATACTGAAAGCCAAGGCAGAGGCCGCCCGGATTCTGGCCGAAACTCAAAAGCAACCGTAGCAGAACGAGGATGATCGAGCCGATGACACATTATACAATCCTGGTATTCCATCAGGATTACGCTGCTTTCCTGGGAAGACTCAGAGAAGTGGGATTGATGCATATTGCCATCCCGCAGAAGGAACATTTTCCAGGAAACGATGTGTGGCTTGATATGAAACACACCAGCGCACAGCTTGACCAGATGTTGGAAGAGATGAAACTGGCGGTTGATGGCGAACATTTTACGGTCCCTCAGGAAGAGGTGCAACTGGATGTAGTGATGGAAATGTGGGAAGGTTGGCAAGAGCATTGTCGCAGTCTCGAACGGCATATCGCATCGCTCGATGCCGACATCAAGAAGATGGAACCTTGGGGAGATTTCAGTCAAAACAGTATAGAGGGCCTGCGCCAAGCCGGCTGGAAGACCGTTTTTTGGGAAACACAACCCAAGAAATGGCAGTCTCAGTGGCAGAAGGATTATTATGCGACTATCATCTACAGCGACAAAAGAAAGCTCTGCTTTGTAACTTTCTCTCACATCGGCGAGGAGGTAGAACTGCCAGGTGCCGAACCGGTCCAGGTTCTGCCCTCGCCCTCGTCAACACTGATTATGCTGCAGACCAAAGCGAAGGATGATCTCAAAAAACTACGCAACCAGATGGGAGATTATGCTCTGACTCATGGTAATATTGTGGAGGAGAAGGCAATGGCTGCACGGCAACAGTTGCAGATTCTCAAACTGCAGTTGTCAACGCCAGCGGTGTGCGACAATAGCGTGAAGGTGCTTAAGGGCTGGGTACCCAGCCGCGAAAAAATGAATATGGAAGACTGGTTGTCTGAACAGGAGGCTGTGGTTTGGTTTTCACGAGAGCATAAGGAAGGTGAGCGCTATCCCACCTTGTTCCACCACACATGGTCGCATTGGCTCTATCTGCACACAGTGCATTATTTCCGTTTGGCCTTCGACCGGAGGTACAGAAATTCCGCCCGCTTCCAGGGACGGTCAAAATATAAGCCATTCTGCTGAGTGCAGAATGGCTTGTTTATTCGTGATAACGACCTTTTCGGTTATTCCGAATATTTGACATCGTAAATGTTGCGGCAGGCGCTGAAGTCAAAGTAGAATCCGTGTTCGCCTTCAGCATTGGGTTTGACACGCAGATATTCTACCGTAGCAGAAACGAGAGAATCCTTTTCGACTTCAAGGCCGAGGCGGTTGAGGACTTCGTACTCGTGTTCGATGGCGATAACGTGGAATGCCGACTCGGGTGTTTCTCCATCGCCTGATGAGATGATTACATCGAGAATGTCTTCCAGGCGTCCGCGCATCTGCCGCCAGGTCGTACTGTCACCCAGTTGGAGGGCCGCGATGGCGTAGGTGGAGATGGCAAGGAGGTCGAAAGGATTGTCTTCAAGCACCGCCCGTGCCTGGCGCTGCGCATCGGAGCACAGACCTATCATGCCCCCCGATTGGGCCAGCCTGCGACGGATGTCGAAGAGCTGCTGGTGTTCTCGCTGGTAGGGAACGAAATCCTCTTGTAGCGTATAGCCGTAGTAGAGACAGCGGTATTCCTCGAGTGAGAGGGTGGTGTCGTTCTCCAGATATCGCTTCACGAGGGCCGGATAGTAATTGGGATGCTTTGGGTTGAATATCTTCTGGCGGATATCGTTATAATCAGGTGCCGCACTTTCCTGAGCCCGGAGCGTAGAGACCGCAATGAGGGCGAAGAGTATTAAAAACAGTTTTTTCATTCGGATGAATTCTTTTTAGAAGGGAGCTCCGGGTATGGGACCGCTTTGACCGAAAGGCCCTGTTCCGGAGTCGTCGGCCAGCGGGTCACTGTTGGGAAATTCGGAGGTGCCGTCGAGTTTGGAATCCATGATTTGCTCACCACCCTGCGGGACTCCGGCACCTTCTTTCTTGCGACGGCGTTTCGACTCAAGGGGATCGCCCGAAGAGAGGTTCTGGAAACGTACATATTCTCCGCGGAACCGGAGGCGTACATCACCCACGGCACCGTTACGGTGCTTGGCTATGATAATTTCGGCCAGGCCACGCAGGTCGTTTCCGTTCTCGTCCTCGTAGATTTTGTAATATTCGGGGCGATGGATGAAGAGTACCATGTCGGCATCCTGTTCGATGGCTCCGGATTCGCGGAGGTCGGAGAGCTGGGGACGTTTGCCATCGCCCTGTCGCGAAGAATCGCGGGTCTCGACACTGCGGTTCAGCTGTGAGAGTGCCAGGATGGGGATATTGAGTTCCTTGGCCAGACCCTTGAGCGAACGCGATATTGTAGAGACCTCCTGCTCGCGTGACTGGAACGACATACCAGACGCATTCATGAGCTGAAGGTAGTCAATCATGATGCAGCGTACACCCTTTTCGCGTACCAGACGGCGGGCTTTAGTTCTCAGTTCGAAGACCGAGAGGGATGGCGTGTCATCAACGAAGATGTTGGCTTCCGAGAGCACCTTGGTGCGGGCCGTGAGCGAGTTGAGTTCGTCGGGAGAGAGTTTGCCACTCTTTATTTTGCCGCCTTCAATCTCGCAGACATTCTGGATGAGACGGTTGACGAGCTGAAGGTTCGACATTTCGAGCGAGAATATGGCCACGGGCGTGTGGTAATCTACGGCCATGTTCTTGCACATCGAGAGCGCAAAAGCGGTCTTACCCATGGCAGGACGGGCAGCAATGATGACCAGGTCGGAGTTCTGCCAGCCTGATGTCATGGCATCCAGTTCAGTGAATCCCGTTGGAATACCGGTCATGCCCGATGTGTTGTGGGAGGCCTGTTCGATTTTTTCAATGGCTTCCGGCAACAGGGTCGAAATAGGCTGGTAGTCCTTCCGGATGTTGTTCTGGGAGAGACTGAAGAGCTGAGCTTCGGCCTCCTGCATCAGGGCTGAAATATCGGTGGTTTCGTCGAATGCGTTTGCTTCGATATTGCCCGCATAGTTGATAAGATCTCGTGCCAGCGCTTTCTGAACAATGATCTTCGAGTGATACTCGATGTGGGCTGCCGAAGAAACATTGCTGGTGAGCTGAGCGATATACACAGGTCCGCCCACCTCGTCAAGGACCCCTTCCTGCGACAACTCATTCGCAACTGTGAGTATGTCGATGGGTTTCTGGTCCATGGCGAGTTTCTGGATGGCCTGGTAGATGAGTTGATGACGGTGGTCATAGAATATCTCGGGTTTGAGCATTTCGCTCACCTCGGGATAGGCGTCCTTTTCAAGCATGAGGGCGCCGAGAACGACACATTCCACATCCACAGCCTGGGGCTGCACCTTGCCTGCTACAGGCGTTGTGAGTGGTTCGGCCTTCTTTTTCCGATGGGGAGGAAGGGGCGCCGGCATCAGGTGAGCTGGTTCAGGACACCCTTACGGGGACGACGTATATTGTTCTCCTTGGCAAGCTCATCATCGATGAGGATACGGCCGCAGTATTCGCAGACGATAATCTTCTTGTGCATCTTTACATCGACCTGGCGCTGGGGGGTAATACGGTTGAAGCATCCGCCGCAGGCACCTTCTTCGATGGGTACGATAGCGAGGCCGTTGAGCGCTTTCTTATGGATGCGTTTGAAGGTAGCCAGAAGTTTGGGATCAATGGAGTTTTCAAGTTTCTTGGCCTTCTCGCGAAGCATCTCTTCCTCGTTGCGGGTCTCGGCGATAATCTCGTCGAGTTCGCCCTTTTTGATGTCGAGGTCGGCACGGCGGTCCTCAAGTTCGTGCATAGAGTCATCGAGATGCATCTGGAGATTTTCAATGGTCTCCATGCTCTCTCGGATGCGTTTGTTGGAGAGTTCGATTTCGAGGTTCTGATATTCGATTTCCTTTGTGAGGAATTCGTACTCTTTGTTGTTCTTGACATCGTCCTGCTGACGGGTGTACTGGTCGATGAGGGCCTCTGCTTTGGCGATGTTTTCCTGCATCTCCTTGATTTTGTTGTCGGCGGCTTCGATGTCGGCGCGAACGCGTGACATGCGCGATGTGAGTTCATTGATGCCGTCTTCCATGTCGGCTACTTCCTGGGGGAGTTCGCCGCGGAGGTTGCGGATGCCGTCGATTTCCGACACATAGAGTTGCAGCTTGTAGAGGTTGCCGAGCTTTTCAGGGATGGAAAAGTCTTTGTCTGTTTTTGCCATAAATATTGTTTTTTAATAATTAATAATTGTTTCAGTCCACTCTGACCGGATTGGCCGGCTGTTTGGTGATGAATACATCAGCCTTGGGGAATGCCTTAAGGATAATCTCCCTGAGGAGGTTGCAGGTAAATTGTTCGGTTTCGTAATGTCCGGCCTCGACAATGAGCAGGTCCGGATGTCCGAAGAAAGGATGATAGCCCACTTCCCCCGTGAGGAAAACATCGGCCTGGCGGCGCAGCGCTGCAGCAATGAAACTGCCGCCGGCTCCGCCGCAGAGGGCTACGCGCTGAATCATGCGTCCCGTCTCATTGTGCTTGACCATCGGACAGCGGAATCTCTTCTTTACAAGGTTGATGAAGTCGCTTTCGCTCAGGGCCTCCGGCAATTCGCCGATGAGTCCCGACCCGCAACGCTGAGCCTTTTCGGGCGACAATCCCGCCACACGGTTGGCGGGGAGCGTTTCGAGGGGAGAGAGGTTGTGCAGCCCCAGTTCTTCGGCCATACGATAGTTGACACCGCCGTCGGCATTGTCGAGGTTCGTGTGAGCAGCATAGAGACTGATGCCGGCACGGATGGCAGCCATCACTGTGCGGGAGACATAGTCGTGGGGCGTGATTTTGCGCAGGGGACGGAAAATGATGGGATGATGGGACACAATGAGTCCGGCTCCGGTTTCCTGTGCTTCGGCCACGGTCTCTTCGGTCACGTCAAGAGCCACCAGTATGCGGGAAACCTCCTGCCGGGGGTCGCCGCACTGAATGCCTGCGTTGTCGTAATCTTCCTGCAACGGGAGGGGAGCGATGGCCTCAATAGCCCGTGCGATGTCGTTGACTGTCATATACCTTATTTAAAATAATAAAGCCATACACGCATCCTCTCCAGCAAACACCGGGCGCCAATCTGTAGGATTGTCGCTCTGGTCGCATCACGTCGGGTCGAGTAAATCAGGCCTGACGGGAGGACATTTGTATGGTTGTGGATCCGGTTTTCCGAATCCGGTGGCAAAGATACGGCTTTTTTCTGAGAAAACCAAATATTTTACGATTTTTTATCATTAATCGGCCACTTCGGCATCTTCGAGGTTCAAAAGTCCATCCGGAAGTTGCATTCGGACAACTTTTTCATCGTCGTCGATGTCAAGGATGAGGTCGTCGGCTGCAGGTATCATCAGGTCTTCGCCGTTATGGTCGATAATGAAGAGCAGATTAGCCGTCTGGCTGTCCACCTCGAGAATACGGCCCAGTTCGCCGGCTGTCTTGTCAATGACTGTATATCCCACCAGTGGAAGATCCTCGTCGGGATGTCCGTTTTCATAATCTTCGGCTTCGGCAGCGCTGAAACACTTGCGGTCGAACCATACGTCCTTTCCTACAAAGAACTGGGCTTTCTGGGCGGTGGAGACATCGTCGAATGTCAACAGTGCCGTCGCGTGGTTCTGCTGCCGTTTCTGTTGGATGAAAAACGGCACAAAGATGCCGTCCACATCGCAGACGAGGTATGGACAGCGAGCCACTTCCCAGAAGACGGGGTTGGTGATTTGGACGGTCATTTCTCCGTTGAGACCGTGGGTGTGGGTGACGCGTCCGATGAGGATGAGTTGTGATTGTTCTAACATCAGTCTTCGGAACGTGTGATGCGGGCGCCGATGGCATTCAGGCGTCCGTCGATATTTTCATACCCGCGATCAATCTGCTCGATGTTCATAATGCGGGAGGTGCCTTCGGCGCTCATTGCAGCGATAAGCAAGGCGATACCGGCACGGATATCGGGTGACGACATGTTGTTGTGGCGCAGGTTATACTGATGGTCTATGCCTATGACGGTGGCGCGGTGCGGGTCGCAGAGAATAATCTGGGCGCCCATGTTGATGAGTTTGTCGACAAAGAAAAGGCGCGACTCGAACATCTTCTGATGGATAAGAACGGCACCTTTGGCCTGAGTGGCGGTAACCAGCAGCACCGAGAGCAGGTCGGGCGTGAGTCCCGGCCAGGGTGCATCGGAGATGTTCATGATGGAACCGTCGATGAACGATTCAATGGTATAGTGATCGTGACGCGGAATGTAGAGGTCGTCGCCCTGCTGTTCGATGGTTATGCCAAGGTGTCGGAAAGCGTCAGGAATGATGCCCAGGTCGGGAACCGATACATCTTTGATGGTGATTTCCGAACCCGTCATGGCGGCCATTCCGATGAAAGAGCCCACCTCAATCATGTCAGGCAGGAGAGTATGTTCCGCACTGCCCAGCGACGATACACCCGTGATGCGGAGCAGGTTGGAGCCGATGCCTTCAATGCGGGCTCCCATCTGTATCAGCATCTTGCAGAGCTGCTGTATGTAGGGTTCGCATGCTGCGTTGTAGATGGTGGTTGTGCCGGGGGTGAGTGTGGCTGTCATGACGATGTTGGCTGTGCCGGTAACGGATGCTTCATCGAGTAGCATGTAGGTTCCCTTGAGTCCTTCCTTGGGCACGGTGATGCGATAAAGGTATTCTTCGGGCACGTATTCGAAGTGTGCACCCAATTTCTGGAGACCGATGAAATGAGTGTCGAGACGACGGCGTCCGATTTTGTCACCGCCGGGTTGGGGCAGGATGGCGTGACCGAAACGGCAGAGCAGCGGCCCGAGAATCATCACCGAGCCGCGCAGAGAAGCCGTACGTTTCCTAAAGTCCGTGCTGTTCAGATAGGCCTCGTCGAGATTTCGGGCCCGGAACGAGAATTTTCCTTTGGACAGGTGGTGTACTTCGACACCCATCTGACGGAACAGTTCGATGAGGTTGAGCACATCGAGAATCTCGGGCAGGTTGTTGATGGTCACTGTCTCGGAGGTTAGCAGTGTGGCACACAGCACCTCCAAGGCTTCGTTTTTGGCTCCCAATGGGCGGATATCTCCTTTGAGACGATGCCCGCCTTCAATGATAAAACTGCTCATTCTTCGTCTTCGGATTTTGAGAGGTCAAGTTTAACGTCATCGCGGCCCTTGGGGATCCATTGTTTCTCGAGGGGATGACGGGTAGCACTGGCAAAAGCGCGCCGGTTTCTGTAGATATCAATGCCGGCATAGATAGCCTGACGGAAGGGTATTTCATCGGCAATACCCTTTCCTGCGATTTCGTAACTGATGGGTATCAGGGGATAGGTGATAATCAGAGGCAGACCGGACACAAAACCGTAGGTGCTTTCTTTTTCCTGCTGGTCCAGCAGGAGATATCGTTCTTTTTCGCAATCTAGAAAGAGCACAGCATCATAGTGTCGCCACATCTCTTTTTCCACAAAAGAAGCAGGGTCGAAAGGCCCGAATGCCATCACATGGTTCTCGCGCAGTTCGTTGAGGATGGATTCCAGTTTCGGCGAGCGGCAGAGCACGGCAATGTGGGGTTCGATGAACCGGAAAGAACGGCGCAGCTGGGTGTTGACGTTGCGGATATCGTTTACGATATTCTCGCGGGCAATGCCTTCTCCCAGTTCGGTGGATGCCTCGGGGGAGTGGAGTGCAAGCGTACGGAGCGAACCGTTGATGACCCAGTCGAACGAAGTCTCCTCGCCGCCCATCACGCGATGCACAAATTCGCAGAGGGCATGGCTTTCGAGGTCGTTGTCCAAATTGCCGGGGGCAGTGACGAGCAGGTCGATTTTGCGGTTGTGGTGGGCATGGATGGCGGCTGTCAGCGAATCCGCCTCAGCCCGCAGAGCCTCTTCTGTCTGCTGTCCCCATTGGACTTGCAGTTCTTTGCCGATGCTAAGGTCAACGAGGTTGACGCGCCCGTCGATTGCTTCGTCCACATTTTTTATCACATTGAGCGGAAAAGATTCCAGCTCGAAGGTATGCATGAGTTCGTCCACCACTTTGGCCGAGCCGAAGATGATGGGTGTGCAGATTTCCAGGATTTCGGGAGACTGCATCGTTTTGAGTATCAGCTCGTAGCCGATGCCGTTGATATCTCCCTGGGTGATTCCGATTCTTATCATAGGGGTTCAGTGTTTTCTTGTGTGTCAGATAAATTATCAGAGGGTGACTTCAATCTCCGGCAGTTTGTTGTCGGAGGGGAGACGGAGCGTCCAGAGGGAAGCTTCCAGATTGCGCAGCAGGACCCGTTTAGAGTCGTTGGGCGCGTAGCAGAAGCCTTCGGCAAAGACGACGCGGTTGTTCACTTCGTCGAGTCGGATATGGCATACAAACGGACCGGCCATCAGTCCGTTCTCCATTCTCCACATGCCGCGCAGTTCGCCCACGTACTTGCCGCCAATCGAGATGGCTTTGTATTCGGGTAGCACTACTTTCTTGTTGGTTGTCATGTAGGACCCCTCGCTGCCGCCTTCGATATTGGCCCGCATCACCGAGTCGCGCACTGCCACTGCGCCTTCCAGCGTGAAGACGTTCTGGTCGGTGTATGGGATGCTGTAGATCACCAGATGGCTTTCCTTGGCCATTCCGTTGTCGGTGCACCAGAAGAACGTGGAGTCGGCGGCACCTACGCCAGGATATTTGAAGTAATCGGGCACGAGCATGGTCACGTTCTGCATCTTCTGCAGACGTTCTCCCTGGGTGCGGTTATGGTCTTTTTCGAGCACCGTGGCAATGCGGCGGTTGAGTTCATTGCGGACATAGATGCTGCGCAGGCTTTCCTGCAGTTGTGGCAGGTAGGCAGCCAGTGTGTCGGCCGTTTGGGCATGGGCATTGACGATGACCTGATGGAGTGCGAATTTGTCACGTTCCGCCTTGACGACCGGAGTGGACGCATTCTGGCCGTCGATATCGACCACAAATACATTGGTCACGATTTTAATCACCGACGAACGGAAGTTGTCGGGTGTCAGGTAACGCATGCGAAAATACTCGTCGCCATTGGGTGTGCATTCCATCGGATATTCGAAGATCATCTTGATTGAGTCGTCCAGCGGAGTGCCTCTCAGTTCTTCGGGCATGACCACATAGAGTTCATAGGGAGCACCTGAGGATTCGGGCATCACCATTTCGGTCAGACTTTTCTTGCATCCGGTCAGTGCAAGTGCCAATATGCTGATAGATAAAAGAATCTGTTTCATTATTCTGTACGTTCTTTGAAATCTGTTGGTTTTGTTATTTTGCTGCAAATATATGCATTTTTTTTGGTTTAATCAAACTTTTGTCCAAAAAAATGTGTCTGCAGGCGCTCTTTTTTGGCTGATTGAAAAAAATACTTTATATTTGCCGCCGTAAATTGTATGGTTTTATGTGGATTCTGGTTCTTCCTCCGCTCCTTGCTCTGATGGCGGCCGCTGCAGTTCTCTTCCTGCTGCGACGGCGTTATCGCACGGCAGTGGCATTGCTCCTGCTGGGCATTATTGTCAATCATGCGTCCCAGACGATAGCTTTGCATCCCTTTGCTCCGTCGCTGGAGGACCGGAAGCAAGAATCTTCCTATTTGCGTATTCTCGAGTATAATGTGTGGGGCATGAGTCCCTATCTCAAAGCCCATGACCGGGAGCCGGCTGTCGGACTGGTATCCGTGATTGACAGTCTGCATCCGGATTTGGTGGTGCTGCCTGAGTATAACTCCGTTTTTTCCCATTCACTGGGCGACACACTGCAGACACATTATCCCTGGAATACCAAATCCCTGATGGGGAGTCCCGACAGGGGGGAAGTGCAGGTTTACAGCCGGTATCCGGTTTCTAATCTCCGACGCTTTTGGCTGCCCAACGATTCCATCTATACGGACCGCGTGGATGAGACCTATTGGACACGTGTGTGGTGGATGGATTTGGATGTGGAAGGTCGGACGGTGAAGTTTGTGTACGTGCATCTCAAATCGAATGAATATACCCGTGCCAGACGGAAGAGCGCTCATTGGATTGATGGCGTTCGCGATTATTGGGAAGGCCTGTCGGTGGGTTATGGGGAACGGATCAAACAGGCCGTGGCTATCCGTGACTCCCTGCTCCGATGGGGCGGCCCTTCGATTGTGGCAGGCGATTTCAACGATCTGAGCGGGTCGGATGTGCTCCGCACTATTCAGGATGCCGGACTTTCGGATGCCTGGTGGAAATCAGGATTCGGCTACGGATTCACCTATGACAGTTACCATCTCTATCTGCGCTTGGACCACGTGCTCTTTTCCGACCATTTCAGGGTTGTCGGCTCCAAGGTTATTTCGGGCTGTGATTTTTCGGACCACGATCCGCTATTGGTTGACCTCCGGTTTAGCGACAAATAAATCGCCGTGTTCTGCAATGTGTTCGATGAGGCGGCGGTAGAATTTCGAGTGACTTAAGGTGGCCGCATCGCCGATGACAATCAGTTTCATTCTGGCCCTTGTGATGGCCACGTTCATGCGTCGCAGGTCGTTCAGGAATCCGATGCGGCCCTCGTCGTTGCCTCTCACCATGGATATCAGTATCACGTCTCTCTCCTGTCCCTGAAAAGCATCTACCGTATTGACTGTAATGGCATCTCTGACTGGCCGCAGCGCGGGGTTGTTCCTCACGTAGCGGCGCAGCAACTGTACCTGTGACTTGTAGGGAGAAACGATGCCGAAGTCGATATGTTCGTCCTCGATGCGTTTCAGCCCGATTTGCAGGGCATAGTTGATGAGCATTCTGACAAGCAGTTTGGCTTCGCTTTCGTTGAGTTTGCTCTGCGACATGGGCGACTCGGTTTCCTCGTATCCCATCAGCGATGTGTCAATCCACACCAGCGGCGTGTCAAGTGGTGTGATGGTTCGGTCGGCACAATGCGGGGCGGCCGTCAATGAGCCGTGATAGAACCATTCAGACGAGAATTGCATGATGTCGCGGTGCATGCGGTACTGTTGGGTCAACAGCGACACGCATTCCGGTTTGCGTTTTGCGATCTTCTGCATCAGGGTGATGTCCAGCCCGCCGCGTGCAGCCTCGCGGCTTTTGACGGTGGGAGGCAATTGGCAGTGGTCTCCGGCCAGGATGACACGGTCGGCGTGCAGAATGGCGGCCCAGCAGGCCGGTTCCAGTGCCTGGGCGGCCTCGTCGATGAACAGGGTTGTGAAATGTTTGCGTTCCAAAACCCTGGCGGCCGATCCTATCAGGGTGCATGCAATGACGCGGGCCTGGTCGAAGGTGTCGCGTTCAATCCGGATTTCCAGTTCTGCCGCTCTTGACTGCAGTTTGTCGATGTGGTTGTGGAGCGAGTCGCGTTTCGATGAAGACAGCGGCTGTCCCAGCAGACTGCGCGTCTGACGTATCTCCTTGCGGATGGTCCAGAGTTCGAGATAGGAGGGATGCTCCGCGTATTTGCGTTCGTAGGTGTTGTTCAGCAGGGTGTCGCTCACGCGGGTCGGATTTCCGATGCGTAGCACCGAAATCCCTTCCTTCATCAGTTGTTCGGCAATCCAGTCGACGGCGGCATTGCTCTGGGCGCAGACCATTACCTGTGTCTCGCGGTTCAGCGTCTCGTTGACAGCCTCCACCAGCGTCGTTGTCTTGCCGGTGCCTGGAGGACCGTGCACGATGGCCACTTCGCGGGCACAAAGTACCTGGTGGACGGCATCGTTCTGACTTTCGTTCAGCCATGGGAAATGTAATTTGGGAAGGTTGCGAAATCCCGGTTTAGCGTCTCCTATCAGGACTTCTCGCAGGTGGAGCATTGTTTTGTCGGAGGTGCTCTCGAGACGTTTCAAGGCATCGCGCATCACGCGGTAGCTGGTTGCGTCAAACGAGATTTGTACACCCAGAATACCCTGCATCGCCAGCATGCGGAGCTTTCCGACGGCTTCCTCCGAGGGTATGGTGATTACCATATGCGGGCCGTCGATGCGCGACACCTGACAGGAGTAGGGGAGGAATACGGTAGGTTCGTCGAGGTTGTATATCCGGTCTGTTTCGCTGTTGCTTCCGTCGCCGTAGAAGAAAGCCACCGGGCGGCCGGGTTCGAATTCATGTTCGGTGATGTCCAGCCCGTCGGGAGCCGTCACTTCCACCACCAGCTGATCGAGGGCATTGTAGAACGAACGTCCCACATAGAGCGGGAACCAGCATTTGCCCTGCCGGATACGGCTGCGAACCCCCACCCGACGGCAGAGGTTCTCGTATTCCTGACGTTCGCTTGTGTATTCTGTTTGCAGGAGCCGGTCCAGCTCCTGTATCTGTTTCGTAATGGTCATTCAGTTCTGGAAGTCCAGCACCACGCCGTACATCAGGCGCATGGGCTGGATGGGATAATAGGGGCCTGAGAAAGTGTCGTTGGTTATCGAGGAAAGCACGTTGGTCATCTGCACGTAGAATTTGATTTTCTTCAGGTTGCAGTTGATGTAGGCATTCATCAAAGGATAGCCGCCGCACTCAATCTTGTGCTGCGATTGGAAAGTCTGTGTGGCGGGTTCGTAGGCCGGAGCGTAATATTTTGTATTGTAATAGGTATCTACACCCAGCTGTGTGTAGAGTGTCTTAGCGATGCGGAACCGGATGTTGAGGTCGCTCTCTATACTGATTTTGGGCAGCGCCAGCACCTTGTCGTCCGTCGTGGTTTGGAAGAGCACGGAATTGTCCCAATGGAGGATGCCCCATTTGATGCCCTGTCTGAGCGTTATGCCCAGGATGTCGAGCTGTTCGTCGAACTGATGGGGCAGGCCGTCTTCCGCCGAGAAGTAGTGGTAATTGTTGATATGTTCGATGCCTGCCGAGATTTCGGTACGCGAACGGGGATAGGCTATCTTGCCCTCAATGCGGTACCGCTGTTCGGCATCGAAGTCGTTGTTCCAGCGGAAGTGGTTCGAGAAATAGTGGTTGTAGTAGTAGCCGGGATGGATATTTTTGAAATATCCTCTGGCCGTCACAATCAGGCTGTCGCGGCGGTTTCCGTTTTCATCCCGCCGGCCGAAGGGAATCACCGTCCCGATTTTGCCGCTGATATCCACATCGCCGGCTTTGTCGCCCGACACGGCGGTACGTCCCAGCACGTCGAACGTCAGCAGCGAGTTCCGGTGACGTGAGAGTTGTCCGCCCACCCAGATGTTGTTGGATGCATGCTTATTCTCGGGCACATAGGCCAGGTCGGGATCGGTCATCAGCGTGTAGTTCTGGCGTTCGTAACCCACAAAGGCCGACAGGGCCATCTGCGACCACTTGGCGAAGCCTTCGTTGATGCGCAGACCAGCATAGGCCGTAAAACTGGTATAGGTGGTTGAATCGACCGTCGAACTCGAACTGATGTAGTTGTTTTTGTAGTAATTCATGCTGTCGGTCTGGTCGGCGCCTTCCAGCATGCGGAAACTGTGGTCGTACCATTGGAAGTCGATGGTGTTGAATGCCGTCGCGACAGGAATGAACGGCTTTTCGTCGCCCTCTTCATCCTCCTCCGTACCGGGAGCGGCAGGGGGAGCAGGCGGGAGTGCGGGCTGATGGGCCGTCAGCGAATCGCCTGATATCTTGGCCGAATCTCCCATAGCCGTCAGCAGGCTGTCTCGGTAGATCGACAGACTGTCCGTGAACTTGGGCTCCGGTTCCTTCTGTCTGGTCAGATTGCCCAGATTGAATTCGCCGAAATCCCAGCTGTGGCTGAAGTGCAGATTCACGTAGTCCATATCGTTGTACGTGTCAATCAGGCTAGTGGCCATGTTGCGGGCTTCGGTGAAGTTATCGTCGAAGGCTTCCGGCGTGAGCACATAGGAACGGTCGAGGATGCCGCCGTTCTCCTGGTTGGCATACTTCGAAAGGTCGAATGTCAGAAAAGCCTTGTAATGGTCGCCTGTGTAATACAGGTAGGTGTCCCATTTCAGCGGTTTGGTGGACTGATACTGATAATCGCCGCGGGCATACACATAGTTCAGCGTGGAACCCAGACCGGCACGCTTGTTGAAATTGCCTGCAAATTCCAGAATGAAATGGTCGTTGCTCGTATTGCCGCTTCCCGATGTGAAATAGGAGGCTTTGGTGAAGGGAATGCGCGTGTTGTAGAGCAGTATTTCTTCGGGGCGGCTTGCAAAGAGGCTGTAGGCGTTCACAAACAGGAAGTCGTGTTCCGTTTTCCGGTTGAAGAAATCCTGCACCTGATGAGGACCCATCAAGTTGCCCGTATGTGAAATTGCCAGCGCCTGATCTTCCATCACGTCATGACCTGCCAGAGCAATGTAGCTGGTATCTACAAAGGCCGGGCTGACGGTTCCCGTGATGGGATTGATGTGAAAGCCGTATCTGTGGTCATCGGGAAAGATGCAGGGATCGTCCTCCACCGAGGCAGTGTCCCGTCCCGACGTGGTGCGGTTCATGCCGCTACGGTTGTTGCCTGATGACGACGATGCGCCGAAACTGCTTCCCGTTGACGATGCGGAACTGGCCTGCTGAAACTGAGCTCCGGCATCGAAAACAAGGCACAGCAATCCTGCCGACAACAGAAATTTTCGAAAATTCATGCCGCAAAGATAGTGCAAATTTTAGAATTTTCCCCCATTCTATTCCTAAAAATCGTAAAAACCGCCCGTTTTGGAAGAAATATCCCGTGAAAATTACTCCTTTTTCAAAAAATATGTATCATTGCAGCGGTTAAAGAAAGTAGTAATCCCCCTTCTTCTATATAACACAAAAAAGAGGATGTGCTTATTTTGGGGCACATCCTCTTTGTGAATCATGTAACTTTTATTCTCACTTAACCATGACCTTTTCTCCATGATGGAAGTAGATGCCGGGCTGCGTAGGCTTGCGGCCAATCTTGAAGCCCTGCAGTGTCCACCAGTCGGTATCATCCTCGCCGGCAGAACCGTCGAGCACGGTGATGCCGGTGAATGCACCCAGGTTGATGACGTAAGGCTCCCACGACGTGCCGATGTTGCTGTCGCTGACGTACATCTGCGTGTTGTCGATGTCGATGATGTCGCCTTCGAGGCAGGTGCGCAGCGTCATGGACTGTCCGGCTCCGTCGCCACTGATGACGAGGTAGTAGAGGCCGTTGTCGCTGGCGCGGGTGGCACCGCGGCACTCGTCGCCGATGAAGGCGGCCACCTCACAGGTGTCAACCACGGACTCGCTGTCCATGAGGCGTATCGCCATCGTCATGTTGCTCGGATAGAGACCCAGGGCCACCGGCTTGAAGATGCGCAGGTCTTCAAGCGCACGCCGAGGTGCCGCCATGCGGGCCTTTGCAGCCGATGCAGCCGTTTCCGTCGGATATAGGAACGATGTCGTGTCGTTGGCGTTGCTGTAGTACAGGTAGCCGCGTCCGCTCTCCAGTGCCTTCAGGCTGCCTTCCCAGCCGTATTCACCATAGATGGACACGCCCGTCTGCGACTTCACGATGTCACCCTTCTGCGGATTGGCGGCAGCCAGCGCCTCATCGACGGTCATCGTCGTCAGCGGCGTGTAGGCTATCCAGTTCCAGCCCGTGGCCAGCGTGACGGCCCTCTCGTCCTTCTCCTTCAGCTGTCGGCCCGACACGGCGAGCAGGCTGTTAGGCACATCCTGCTCCGTAGTCGGAAGTCGGTCTATCTTCAGTTTGTACATCTCGTTGGCCTTGGCTCTCGTGAGCGTGCCGAAGCCCCACTCAGCACCGTTATAGTCGTTCCACGCTGAGCGGCTCTTGATGAGCATGTTCCATTCCGCGTATGTGCCGAACACATGGTTCAGATAGGTGCTCTGCGGCTCCACGCCGAAGGCTATCCAGTTCCAGTTCTGGTGCATGGGGATGAGCTGCTCCACGTTCTCGCTCTTCGTCCAGATGGCAGGCGCATCGAAGGTGCCCAGCATCTTGTCCTGGCCGAAGAATACTTCGGTTTCGGTGCTGGTAGCACCGTCAACGGACGAAACGGGCACCGCGATCTTGGCGTCAGTGTAGGCCACGCCTCTTGAAGCATCCCAGATGCGGAAGGTCACTTTCTTGCCCATGTCGTAGCGTTTGTCATCGATGCCATAGACGTTCATCGTCACGTAGGCCGTGCCGCGCACTTTCTCGGGCGAGGCCACGCCTCGGCACTCACCGTCGATGAACGCAGCCACCATGCTCTCCGTGTTCTCCATCAGGATGCCACTTAGATAGACCTGTCCGATAATAGACATGTTGTGGTCGTACTTCGTCGGGTCAACGGTCCACTGCGGCTTCTCGCCCCGCACCTTCATCACGATGCGCAGCGGCTCCAGAATTTCGTTGTTGCCCTGCAGACCGATGGTCACGTCGTAGTTGTCCACAGCCACCAGCGGGTTCACCTGGAAGCGCAGCGTCTTGGTCCTCAGTGCCTGCACTTCGTCAGTGCGCTTGCTATCCACCAGCGACAACCACTGCGGCATATTGTATAAGGTGTAGTACTCCGTCTGTCCGCTCATGTTCTCGATGTTGACATCAAACGTATAGTCATCACCATACTTCTTGATGATGTTCACCGAGTCCTTTGTCCACTTCAGCGTGTTCTGCTGCACGTAGGCCGTCCACTTGATAGGATTGGAGGTGTTGCCGTGCAAGTCGTGGATGTCGGCCAAAGTGATGTTGAGCGTCGTGCCCTCGATGTCGCGTGCCGACACGGTAGAGCCGGTCAGGTTGATGACCACCTTGCGCTCCGATGCTACAGGCGAGGCAACGAGGCGTGTCTCGTCGGGTGCGTTCTTCAGCGGCGGGGTGTACATTACGAGTTTAGAGTTTAGAGCTGAGAGTTCCTCGCCGAGCGGAGAGTTGGGCTGCGCAGAGGCTCCTGGAGCCATGTTCTCTAACGTTTCCACCTTAGTGCTCACACCGTTCATGGTGCCGTTCTTTTCAAAGGGGTAGTAGGCTGCGAGGCCGCTGCTATAGACATCTGTAGTGTCGATGGTGTTGTACATGTTGGCAAGCAGGCGGTTCTCCGACAGCGTAGCCTTCCAGATGCGCAGTTCATCGACGAAACTCAGCTTGGCACCACGGGCTACGGTCAGGGTTGACCCCTGTATCATCGGCACTTTGCTCTCGGCAATGACAGCCGTGCGACGTCCGTTCAGATAGAACGAGGCGGCCTGTCCGCGCACCACGTTCAGGGCTATATGATGCCATCCCACTATGTCGGGGAAGTCATCGTGGCTGGCTACGGTCTGCGAGTTGTTTCCGTAGTCGAGCACCAGGTTCTTCTGCTCGTCGTAGCGCAGTCGCAACTTGGCGCTCTGCGGCAACAGGTCGCCATCAATGGTCGGCCTGCCCGTCTCAAAGACCACCTCACTGCCCGTGCCGCCTCGCTGGTACCACATTTCGATGGCATAGCTTTCGCCTCGACTCGTGTTGATGAGCGAAATGTCGGACTGTACGCCTTCGGTATCGTCGATGCGCAGGGCGTAGTTCGTGTTGTCTATTGTCCACGAGTCAACCACCACGAAGTCATGGGTGTGGCGCGTGTCGGCTGCCAGCGCTCCGTGACCCTCGTTCATCGGCCAGTAGTTCGTCAGTCCATAGACATAGTTGTCCTTGGCCTGATACTTCTTGGCTCCGGCCTCCGCCACGTCGCGCCAGATGTTGTAGAGGCTCAGGTCGTGGATGTGGGCATTGATGGGGCCGAGGTAGAGGCGGTTGTCATCCACGTAATTCACGGCCTGCACCTCATGCTGCGTTACAGGCTGATCCTTGAACAACTCAACATTCTCGTTGTCATATTGTGCCAGCAGATTGAAGGTCATCGTACTCGCCTTGTAGTTCAAGGCGTAGTACACCCACTTGTTCTGCGGCACTATCTTCGTACTGGCGAACTTCGCGCCGGCGATGTTTACCACCACGTGGCCGTCGCCGTCGATGCTCAGTGCGAAGTTATTCATGCCCTCGCTTTGTTGCAGGACGGTGCCAGCCTCCTCGTGGTTGAGCCAGAAGTCCATCGAAAAGTCGCCACTGAAGAACACCGGATTCGCCGTGTGTGCTTGTTCACCGAAGGGCATTAAGTGCAGCGACACCTCATGGTCAACGGGACGCTGGTTGAGTTTCGCCGTCACGATGACGTTCTTGTCACCCACGTAGCCGGGCACGATGTCCTCGTTGAACTCCACGGCCAGCTCGTCGCCATAGCCCAAGATACCGTTCGACGGAGCCGGGACATAGAGGTTGCGGGGCCTCGTCATGTCCTTGATGACGTTGATGACGTCGCTATAGACCTGCACCTGCTCCGTGCCGTAGGGTGTGGTGGTGAAGCCGCGGAACTCATACGAACCCTCGGGGTAGGAAAGATCGCTCGACATGTCTGCAGCTAACCGCAGGTCGCCTGTGGCGGGCAGCAAACTGAAGGACGTGCCGGTACTGTCTGCCACGTCAGTCACCCAGGTATGCAGGTCGGTCCACTGCGTGTTGCCTGCGAAGCGGTACTGGACGCCCACATTCTTCAGGTTCTTGAACTGGCGGTCGAAGTTCGTCAGCTTCAGCTGCAGCTTGCCGTCCTTGCTGTCGGTGTTCAGCACAGGATTGGTGATGGCCAGCGTGACGGGCGATGACGACGGCTTGAAGTGGACATTAAGCTGACACTTGTCGTTGATCTTGATAGGCTGGTACTGTGAGAGGAACCATATTTCGATGCCCTCGTAGTCAAGCACGCTCTGGTCGGTCTGACGCACGGTGATGACCTTCTTCACGGTCTCGCCTCCCGGGATGAAGATGCTGCGTCCGTTGGCAGGCACCCCGTCCATGAGCACTTCGAGACCCTTCTGGTTGGCCTTCTCCTGAACCATAATATTATAAGAGAAGTCGAAATCCTGATTGGTGCTGCGTATGTTCGACAGGTGCAGGGTGAACTGCGCCGTGCTGCCCGAAGCGACATCGGTCAGCGTGGCGCTCTTGGCAGCAATGCCGCCATCGGTGCTGATCTGTATGTCGGGGTTCTCCATGCGCACCGTGCCGTTGGAGAGCGTGTGCTGTCCCGGCTCATAGTATTGGGTCTTCTCTTCCTTCTGGTAGGGATTGTAGCTCTGCCCGCCGAAGAGACTGAAGATGTCGCTCCAGCCCGCAGGCGACGTGTAGATATCCACTGAGAAGTCGGTGCCCTTGTTGCCGTCCTCAAAGACGTAGTCGAACTCGGCAAAGGTCTTCGTGTTCTCGTTGTAGTCGCTCTTGGTGGTGGAGTAGGCCCAGCCGTTCTCTGTGTCAACACTCAACTTCGTCTTGAACTGTATGGAAGCGGCCGTGTTCTTCGTTGAGAAGCCACCCTTGACAATACCTCCCAGATTGTGCGAATAGTTGTGTTTGACGACGTAGCTCGTATCATTACGACTGGTGTAGGAATAGCCTGATCCACCGTCAAACGAGATGTTGCTCTGCCAGTATTTGTCGCGTGTCTCGAGAGCCGTCACCTTGTCGAACTCGTTGTTGGCGAGAGCCTGTTTCCAGCTTTCAATCTGATTGTTGCACCAGGCCACCTTGTCTTCGGCCACAAAGTCCGTGAGGCTTTCCCATGCGGCGGGTGTCAGCTGCACGTAGGTGCCCTCCTGACCGTAGTTGGCATCGTCTTCGCTGAGCCACGTGGCATAGAGCACATCGCTGGTGTTGTTGACAAAGGCGCGGGCCTCGGCCTCGGTGGCGAAATGCTGAGTGATATAGCTATTGCGTGTCTCGCGCCACTTGGGTATCATCACCTCGCGTATCTCGTAGGTGGAGTACATGAACTTCGTTGTCACGCTGTCGCCCAGACTGGTGGCCACGTCGTCTTTCAGTTCGAAGGGAGCCGTCTCGTTGTCGCGGAAGAAGCCCACCTTGCGGCACTTGCCCATAAGCAGGTTGGTGCTGTAGCCGATAAAGACGTCGCCATTCGATCCGCAATAGTCCTTGGTCGTTCCGGTAGACACCTGCTCGGTGGCAGTGATGGTCCATGTGCGCTCGGTCGATGAGTTTTTGTTCCACGTATAGTGAACACCGCCGCCAATATCAGAGGTATTGTCAAGGTCTGTCGTCTCGTAGTAGAGACCGAAGCCCGACATGAATCTCACCTTCATGCCGAAGTTTGCCTCATACATTACCTTCTCGTTGCCATAGCCTCCACTGGTGGAGCTGCTCACCTTCGTCCACGTAGAGCCGGTCTTCCACACGGTCTTTGACTTGCCGCCTGGCGGGTCGCGCAGCACCATCAGCACCTGGTCGGGGCCATTGGTCACGAAGTTGTTGCCGATAGGAAGACTACCCACGACGATGGCATCCATGCCTTTGGGAGCATAAGTACGTCCTTTGCGCTCCAGCGTAATGCCCAGATGACGGGTGTACGGACTGACGACATTGGGTGCGCCGGCGTTCCACTTGAAGGCGTAGCGCCCCCCAGAGTCGAGCACCAGTTGGTTCTTCTTCAGGTCATACACCTGGCCCAACTGGTATTCGGTTTCACCGGGCGGAAGCACGGCCACGATGGTCTGGTCGCTCGACATCTCGTTGGCCACAGTAATAACCTGGCCGGCGAGGGGGATGGTGTCGTTGGCAGCCTCTCCGTTATCGTAGTTCGTATAGACCTCATAGCCGTATAATTCTGTGCGATATTCATCGCCCATCTTATAGATAGGATAACCGTACTTGTAGCTCACGGAGCCGTCACCATTACCAGTCCACAGGTCGCTGACGGTAAACTTGCCCAGTTCATCCTCGCCCTCGTAGTCCTTTAGACCGAAAACACCACTGTCAGCATGTGGCTGACGGATTTCCACACGCGGTTTTGCAAAATAGGTCTTCACCATTTTGGTGTGGTACTTATACTTGTTCAGCACGGAGTCGCCCTGAGCATCCAACTGCCACAGCGAGTCGGTCTGCTCCTTCAGCACGTTGCTCAAGTCTATCTCTGGCAGGATATTGAACTCTATGTCGGAGTTCTTAGGTATCTCGATGTTCTTCACGATGTACTTCAGCGGTGGCAGCTTGACCGAGAACTCGCCCGTCGTGGGGTCGGTATTGATGAATATGTAGCGTGCGTCGCCGCGTTCGAAGCCTGTCCATGCCGTGCTGTTGATGCTCACGGTGTCGCTCTGCCACTCGCGGTTGGCGGTGGCGGGGTCGCTGTGGTTCTTGTCGAGGACGTTGAACGAGAACGACTCGTTGGCCAGTCTTAGCGTCACCGTGGCCACACCGATGTTGTTATTCGATGCACCGAAGCCCACGGCCAGCGTGTCGTTTCTCTCGCCGCCGCTGACGCGGCCCACGAAATTCACCAGCGTGGAGTCGAGGAAGTCATGGCGCACAGCCTCCTTGAAGTTGTATTTGCCCGTGGTGGGGAAGCGTCCGCCGTCCACCAGCGTGTGGTTGCCCAATTTGGCCTCCACGAAGTGCTCTCCTATGGGCACGCTGATACGGTAATGCCCTTCGGCGTCGGTCTGTTGCACCTTGCCGTCGGTGGTCAGCAGTTGGCCGTCGACATAGAACTGGATGCCCTCGGCAGGAATGTTCGTGCCGGCATAGTAAACGTATCCCTCCATGGGGAACGATGACACATCCTCGAAGTCGATGTTGTTAGCCGTCAGCGAGGTGGGGCTGACGAACATCGAGCGGGTGTTGGGGTTGAACTGGTGTTCGCCGTACAGCGGGGCAATCTCGTAGTTGGTGCCGCCTTGCTGGAACGGTATCCCTCTTATGATATAGTTGCCATTCTTGTCGGTCACACCATAGAGACCCAACTGCTGCGGCACGGTGGCCGACGGCGTGGCATTAAGTCCAACCTCAGGATGGTTCAGCAGGTAGATGCCGTCCTGACGGGCCACGTCGAAGGCATAGTTCTTCACACCGAGTCCCTCGTCGAGCGGCCAGTAGAGAATCAGTCCGTCCTCCGTGCCGCTCAGAATACGGGTGTAGTTGGCCTCCACCTCCTCCTTCGTCAGGGCGCGGTTCCACAGGCGGATGTCGTCAATGTAGCCGGTGAAGGGCTGGAATCCTATTGAGGAAAAGTAACTGGTAATGCCGCCTACGCTCAGCGTCGGATTATCGTTGTTAATGTTCCAGTTTGATCTTTCCGTATCATCCAAAGTATAGGTCTTCAGCGTATCAGTGCCTACATAGCAGGTCAGCGTGCCGTGGTTCCAGACGGCGGTGACGTGAGTGAAGCCTGCTGTGCTGAAGGGAAGGTCCTTACTGAAATGATGTGAGTTTGTGCCGCCAGCATAATGTATTACGCGGTTGAGATAGAAGTTCACGCCGTCGTCGCTCCTCACACCCAGCTCAAGTCCGTTGCCCAAGCGCAGGATGGTCTGGTCATTGGCTCCGCCGGCTTCTACGCTCTTTGGTCGTGCCCAGAACTGTATGGTGAAGGCACCGTCGCCACTTAGCACGCTGGCGTATTTGTCCTTATCGGCAGCCGTCCATTGCAAGCCCTTGCCCGCTCCCTCGATGTAGCGTGAGAGGAACTGTGGCTGGCCGTTCTGCGTGTCGGTGCTGGCCTTCACCAGGTTCACCTTCACACCGCCGACTGCTGTTCCCGTGCCGTAAGAGATGTGACCAGTGATGGTGCCTCGGGCTTGCGAGAAGCCAGGGACAATGACCTCGTCGGTCTTTACGATCTGCTGGTCGCACTTCGCGCCGTAGGCCTGCACGGAGTATTCATAGTACGAGCCGGCCAGCGGACGGTCATCGGTATAGGTGTATTCCGAGGCCGTGCCATGAATCTCGTCGGTGAGCAGCGTCCAGTCTGTATCGCCAATGACGCGGCGCAGCACACGGAAGTAGATATCGTTTGTAATGTCGGCGCGAGCCACCTTCCACTTCACGATGACGGTTTTTTCCTCCGTGCCTGTCGATGCTTTCACCTCGCTGATGTAGCTGCCGGCAGGCAGGTTGCCGGTATAGACATTGCTATAGAAGTCTTTGTCGACGTATGTGGTTTTCACGCGGTAGTCCACCAGGTCGCATACCGAGCCGGAGGCGTCGAACGATGCCAGGGCCTTGTCAGGATCGACGTTGAGACTGTTATCGAGCACCCGCCATGCGTTCTCTCCGGCAGGGCTGTACTCGATGGTCCAGTTCTGCCCTGAGGGCTGCACACAGTATTCCCATACGAGGCGCACGGCATCGGGATAAGTGCGGTCCTGAGCGAGGCGGATGGGCATCTCGAGCTTTGTGTCTGCGTTTGCCTCTCGCCATAAGTGAGGCGTGTAACTTGACTCACCAGGCAGGCTGGTGAGTTTATCCTTGTAATTGCTCTCCAGCACGCTTGGCAGGAAGACGATGCGATAGACATACTCCTTGTCATAATCAATGCTGCTGTCTTCCACCTCGAGCGTTGTGGCATCGCCATCGAGCGAACTTACGACAATATAGTCGGAAGCGCTCTGCCCTTTGTCGTAGCGCAGCACATACCATGTGCCATCGAAGCGACACGCTATGTCGCCGTATGAATAAGTTTTCACACTCTCGTTGCGTGTCCAACGTACGAGGTTGCGCTTGTTCCACTTGTCGAACTCGGTAGTGACTTGGGTTGGATAGGTAAAGGCCTTCAGTACGACTACTCTGTTTGGTTGGTAGAAAGTCTGAGTCGGATAACTGAGCCCAGGGATCTTTACCGTGAAACCACATGTATAGGCGGTGCGGACAGGTGTTGTGAAGGGGGTATTGCAATAATTGTAAATATAGTTGTGAGTGAACGACACATCAATCTTGCCGTTTCCGCGGTCGGTGATGGTCTCGTCTTTTATCATCCTGTTGGTGTTTTCTACGCCCCCGTGCAAGATGTTCAAGTTATAGTATTGCTTGGATATCACAGAACTATTGAGCTTGTTGGGCACATTCGTTGCATGATAGAGAATCTCACCTTTGTCTGTCCAGTCGGCTGTCAGCGGCGGCATAGGATAGTCGTTGCCCACAAACGATGAGAAGTCGATACTTTTCTCATACTGAAACCATCCAGAGTCCCATTTGCCGTCGCCATAGATGAAGTGCCACTTGATGACGACAGCTTTCATCTCGACATATTTTGCCATCTTATCGGGGTATAGTTTCAGATTGGCCCTGTGTGCATCGTCGGTAGCGCTTGTGAGCGTAAAGGTAGCATAGAACGTATTCGTGATCTTATAGGAAATCGTGCTGCTGGAACTTTTGCTCTTGGTCCATGTGCCTAATTCATGCGATGCGCCGTCTTTGTCGATGACACAGATAGAGCCCTCGAAAGCGACGTTGTAGAGGTAGATGTTTTGATTGAGTATTCTGAAATTGAAATCCCATGACACCTGCTCATCCTCAAAGTTGAGTGTTTTCTCCGTCTTGAAAGAATAAAGGTTGTGTGCATAAAACCCACCATACGAAGCATTGTCGCTGCGGAAGATATAGCTGCCAGTACCTTCATCGTTATAGGTAGTGTTTGTAGCCCACGCCCATGCTGCCGAGGTTCCCGCCGTGAGCATCATGAGCATGAGCATCACAACTTGCAGCCATTGATGCGGTTGCCTTCGTCTCTGTCTTGTTTCCTCTTTCATACCTTTAATTTTTTTATTATTATTCAACTTTCGTAAGTTCCGCAAAAACGGCCTGAAAGGCCAGAAAGCTCCCAGCCCAGGGCAAAGCCCTGGGTAAATGTGGTGCGCAGCCTACGCCCCGAAGGGGCAAAAGCTTTCCTATCATATTTAAGCTTTTGCCCCTTTAGGGCGAATTTCCACACTTCCCTGTACCCAGGGCGGTGCCCTGGGCTTGGTGCTCGTTGGCCTTTCAGGCCGTTGCTGCGCTTTGCTTTCATAGTTTGAGAAACTTGAATATTATTATCCTTGCTTATTGACTATTCATTTTATACTATCCACACGCTCTCTCTACACTTAGCCCTGTGGCCTCGACATATTCGCCCTCGGTAAGCGTGGCCTTGGCAGTGCCTTTGTAGGTGCCGTCATCGCTGCCTGTGCCGCCGTAGGCAATGGTGAGCGTCTTGACGGGGATGGCATCGCCCGATGTCTTCTCGACGAACGAGAACTTGCACACGGTGAGCAGGCTCTTCATCTCATCGGGGCGAGCCTCGTAGGGCGCATCCACAAAGTTTCGCAGACGCTGAAGGATAATCTGATACGATTCCCTGATGTTGTCCTGCTCCTGCATACGGAAAGTATAGAGTAACTTTGCGTTGCAAAGTAACAAAAAAATCGGCAAAATGCACTCCTTTAGCCCAATAAAAATG
>Ga0326512_10000294_pt1 | contig 42250 bp, 40 predicted proteins | sample 1_2617_0518_D_FD_203652 | JGI IMG/M metagenome (GOLD analysis project Ga0326512, IMG submission 203652) | Bovine rumen microbial communities from UC Davis, California, United States - 1_2617_0518 | ecosystem: Host-associated > Mammals > Digestive system > Stomach > Rumen | place: USA...
ACAGTATGCCTGTCTCAATTTGGCGTATCATCATGCCTGCATCAGAGTAGTGATGTACTCTGGTTGGAGTTATCATTTCTTCAACTAACATTTCAATCACCTCTCTTAGTATTCAACATAGGTGTACTTCGCTGGGTCAGGATAATTCGTTGCTGACGCGTAAACGGCAAGTGCGCCCTGCGGAACGTAGATGGTACAGTCTGTAGGAATACTGCTCCATGCATTAACGTTTGTAACTGTCGGGGGAGTTTCGGATTCAAATTTGATAAAGCCGAGACCGTAACAGCTACCAAACGCACTACTGCTTATTCTCGTTACGCTGTCGGGTATGCTGACTGAAGCGAGGCTGTTACAGTTATAGAACGCACTATCGCCTATGCTCGTTACGCTGTCGGGTATGCTGATTGAACCGAGACCGTAACAGCTATTGAACGCACCACTGCCTATGCTCGTTACGCTGTCAGGTATGCTGATTGAAGCGAGACCGTAACAGCTATTGAACGCACCACCGCTTATTCTCGTTACGCTGTCGGGTATGCTGATTGAAGCGAGACAGTAACAGCTATAAAACGCATTATCGCCTATGCTTGTCACGCTGTCGGGTATGCTGATTGAACCGAGACCGTAACAGTTATAGAACGCACTACTGCTTATTCTCGTTACGCTGTCGGGTATGCTGACTGAAGCGAGGCTGTTACAGTTATAGAACGCACTATCGCCTATGCTCGTTACGCTGTCGGGTATGCTGATTGAACCGAGACCGTAACAGCTATTGAACGCACCACCGCCTATGCTCGTTACGCTGTCGGGTATGCTGATTGAACCGAGACCGTAACAGCTATTGAACGCACCACCGCCTATGCTCGTTACGCTGTCGGGTATGCTGATTGAACCGAGACCGTAACAGCTATTGAACGCACCACCGCTTATGCTCGTTACGCTGTCGGGTATGCTGATTGAACCGAGACCGTAACAGCTATTGAACGCACCACTGCCTATGCTCGTTACGCTGTCAGGTATGTTGACTGAAGCGAGGCTGTTACAGCTATAGAACGCACTATTGCCTATGCTTGTTACGCTGTCACCAATATAAAGCGATTGCAGTGCATTTAAATATACTTTGTTGGTTTGTGCATTACCACCAGATTTAGTGAGGACATAGCCGTATCCGCTTGTTCCGTTAAACTGCATACTACCTGTCGCAGTCAACGCTATAATATAATCTCCTGCCTGTGCGTACTTATGCGCCTGATAAACAGTCGTACCAACTGCCGAGCCTGTCATCGTATCATGCGCTGAGCCGTCGCCCCAGTCAACGTCTACCGAGCCGTTAATACCAAGACCTAACTGCGGTTCAAGTCTGCCTTCTTCAAGATGGATAAACAGCCTTGTCTTGCCGTCTGTCACACGATACTGTGCGCCGACCTCGACATAACCGTACTTAGCGGAGTATGCCTGTGCATTTGCGAGTGACCAGTTATACCCGTCAGCGGTAAGGTATTCATGTGTCGGATGTGTGGGATATTCAGTCAGTGCGGCGAACTCTTCGGGCGTGTATGTTGCAATGACACTGCCGTCATAATCGTAGATAGTCGCACCGCTTCTTGTCGGGGATATTGGTGCAGGCGGGGCTACGGGTATCGTTGCAATATCGGCAGGAAACTCTTCAAGACCGTCTCCGCTGTTCACTGTGCCACCCTGTGCTATAATGGCTGAACTTATAGCGTCTTTAGCAGTGACAAGGCGTTGTAAATTCTGTGCAATTGTGTTTGGCATATTACAGCACCTCCTCTAAAACACTGTTGATATCTCCTATAGTGGACTGTATGTCATTAATTGCAGCCGTTACGACACTATTCTGAACTGCGTTATATGAATTAATATTAAGTTCATCGTCAAACGAAGGGTAGTCATCAGTAACAATTATAATAGTTCCATTTTCAATAGTTCCTGCTTGAATAGCTGCGTTAAGCTGTGCCGTAGTGCCAACAAAATGAGGAATATTCTTAGGAATACTTACCTTAGTTCCATCTTTGTTAGTCAGCAAAATAGAACCGTCCTGTTGTAATTCGGCAGAAGATACCCAAGTCATAGAATCTATCTGAGCCTTAGTATATCCGCTTGTAGCAGCCCTACTCGCTTTTGACATAGCAACTAATGCAAGTCCTCTTGCTATACTATCTGTCATTGTTAATCACCAACTTTCTATAATGATATATTATTGCTGTTCGCACCAAAGTTCATTGGCTTTATCAAACATAAAAAACTTGCCTGTGTCAATCTCATAAAACATAGAAAATTGAGGTGGCGTAATTCCATTATATTTAAGCGGTTTTTCATCGGTTGACAAACCAGTAAAGAACATTTCATTTTGGTTTTTAATTTCTCCCTGCTGATTAAGTTCTACCATATATACCACTCCTTTCCATAAAATAAAAGTGGGGCATTACACCCCACTACAAAACCAAACATTGTCACTTTAATTCCTTGTAAAGCCGATTAATAAAGTTAGTACCAGCAATACCATTTTCCTTATATCCCCACTTCTTCAAAAGGGCATTTACTATCTTGATACTGCCACCACCTAAACCGCTTGTATCATCTACACTACCGCTTACAAGTTTCTTGCTGATTGCAAGTTTTAACAGGGTCTTAACAGCCAATGCTTCAAAACCTTTATCACCCTTTTTGAATCCCTTGATATCAAGTTCTGCAAGTTCTTTCTTCTCGGTAGTTGTAGTAGGTGTGGCAGCTTTCTTGAATCCATTAAAACCACCGTTCTTGATAATAGCAGGGAAGTCAACATAGCAATAGTTAGTGTCAACCGAACCGCCAATACCATTAACCTTACCTGTACTGCTGTACTGCCACATATCACAAGTCTTATTCCAGTTTAACTTACTGCCATATTCGGCAAGCCATAATGTATATTTCTTTATACATTCATCATCAAGTAAATTCTGAGCAGGTATTCTACTCATATATATACCTGCATAATATCCATTCTTTTCAAGTTCGTTACAAAAAGCCTTTGCCATAGCCGATACTGTAGCTTTAGGTAAACGAGTCATAGCACCCTCTATATCGTAGTAAATAGGATATTCAAATTGTTTACCCTTTATAACGCTAAGACAAACCTGTGCTTCCTTTTTAGCTTCATCAACCGTATTAGCATAACCAAACCAGTACGCACCGCAGGGTATGTTATTCTTTTTACATTCGCTATAGTTGCGTTCAAAACGTTCGTCTTTCTGTGAACTATACTTGCCATAGCCTGCACGAATAATCACATAATCCACAGCACCCTTAACTTTGGTAAAATCGGGATTGTTCTGATATACAGATATATCAATACCTTTTAATTTTACATTCTTAGTATTTGTTGTCACTTTATCTTCAACCTTTCCTGTAATTTGTTCCTGATTCTTAGGACGAAGTACACCGAGAATATGGTCATAATTATGTTGAAGTTTTGTACAAGCATCTCCCTTGCCGTACCAATTCTGTTCATAACATTTGAACCAAGTAGTTGTACCTTCGCCAGTACAAACCGCAACATGACCTGCATCTCCATTGAGCGACTTCGCCCATACAATAATGTCACCCTTTTTAGGTACAAAATCGGGAGTATTAACTATCTTAGTAAATTTATCCTTGTCAGGCTGTTTGTTGTAATCTACAAATATTTGCCATGCATACAACCCAACAAAAGGTTTAGCACCAAGAACTTTTTGCGCATAATCGTTTGCAAGGTCAAAACAGGTCACTCCATACGCACCATCAAAATCTATATATTTTCCATTGTACTTTTTAAAGTAGTCATCAAATGTCATAAGTGCCATAAAAGCACCTCCTAAATTCTAAAAATTATAATATAAAATTAGAGTTTTATAATACTTAATGTCCCCAAATTGAGGGAGCAATTTGTGCTAATATAAAACCTACGATGCCACTCGCTGCTGCTGTAATAACAAGGTCACGAATCTTATCATAGGTCTTTGCTTTATTTGCTATACTTTCATTTTCAACACAGGCAATTTTATCCTGCATTTGCTTCTGTCCGTCTTTAACAGCGGCTACATCTTCCTTGATAAAGTTTACTGATTGTGACATAACTTCAAGGTTAGTTGCAATTGCTGTTAAGGCTTTGTTTTCTTCTTTTAGTTCTTTTATATCTTCTTTTACCTCTACTATCTGCTGTGTATTATTTTCTGTCTGTGCCACCACCGCAGTAAGTTTCTCAACAATCTTTTCATTATCCATTATGTTCACCGCCACTTTCTGTCTTATCCCTGTTGTCAATCTTGTCCGTTATTGACTGGTTCATGCGGTAAACGGCTGATTCAATTAATGCTGACATTTCTTCCTGACTAATAGTAATACCTTTGTCTTTGAGTATTGCTGATAACTGTAATTCTGCAAGCGAAAGTTTATCTTCTCCATGCTCAGATTCCTTACAAGTTTGTTCAACAAATCTAACTACATCATCAACAATAACTCTTAAAGATTTAGTCTTTGCAAAGTTCTTAATAACGCTGGATATAACACCAAGTATAACTACCATAGTAAAGTCTATTACTACAGGAAGTATCTGATTTATTATAATGTCTTTCATGGTTACGCCACCTTTCAATTAAATTTTATATCATAAAGATTGTTCTCCACCTTTTAACAAACAAAACAAAATACATCAATCAATAGGACTTCTCACTATTGTCTGTTGAACATTACGACTTATAATAGAACCTATAGAAGTTGCTTGCGGTTTAACAGCAATTGACATACCACTTAAACGTACTCTTGTAAAACGTGCAGCGGTTCTAATATATTGTGAAGAACCCTCGTCAGGATAGCTGATGCAAGCTATTTCCCAATCTCCGCACTTAGACCCTTCTCGTTTAAAAGCAATAGCTAAATAATTGTCTATACGCAATTCAGGTACGCCAGTAGATATTACAACACCATTCCAGATATAAGGTCTGAATAGAATAAATTTAGCTTCTGTAATTTTTCCATATACATCTCCTAAAATAGTTTCAGGCGTAAATTCACCGTTGTTTGATGTAGCTATATAATACAAAGCACTACTCGTCCATTTGTTCCACTCAGGGGCATCAGGGTCACTGTCATCAAATAGTTTATTGCCATATCTATCATACCCCTTGTAACCAAAATGCCAACGTGTATTAATTGTTGGTTCTCTTGTACCTGGGTCAACATAAGTAAACTCTTCACAGGCAAGAACATACTCTGTTCTGCAATACGGCAAGTCCTCATAAGATACCAAGTTTCTTAAAGCATAATCGCCATAGACAACTATTTGACCGCTGTCATACATTGTTTGACCGCTGTACACTGGATAGTATAAGTTATCTTCGTAACGATTATAAACAAAATCCATACCCTCATAATGAAATTCAAATCCATGAGAATCTTTTATGATTTCATTGGTGAATATAGTAGGTAAATTTACATCTCTCGTTGGAGTTTGCCTTATAAGCTGCGTATTGTATTGATAACTTTCTTTCCATTGGTCTTGATATTCTTTGAGCCTATAAGCCGTATCTATATGAATTGGCAAATGTTGTGGTAAATTCATAACCTCACCACCTTATCCAATATGCAAAGAGGAACGTGTTTGTACATTAACCGCATAATCATATTCTGCCTGAGAGCCAAACGGTATTTTAATTGTACTTGACGATATTCTTGATATGACAGTTTTTAATTCGCCGTTATCAAGATACTTCCCAACATTGATAACTCTGCATATAGCATATCCATAAGGATAATCAGTGTTAGGTGCGCCACCTACATATTGATTAGATATAAAACATAATCCTAAATCCTCAAATTTCTTGACGGTTTTAGCATTTCCGTTTTCGTCATACATCTGAGTACCGCAATAATAGTATGTGGCATCATATCCTGTGCCACCGCTGTTAGGGTATGTTTCAATAACAATGGAAGTCAGACCCCAAGAATCAGCCGTAGTATCAAATGTGCCATTGATAACAGAATAAAAGTGATAGTCGATTAAATCTATATGACGTTCAACACTTAGTATGCTTACAGGAATTTCAGTCATCTCGTCAAACATTTCTGCAATAGTAGTTGTGCTTGTAAAGTTACTTACATACACAGGCAATTCAGAAGCAATAATACTATTACGAGGATTACCATATTTAGCTGTTAGATGATTTTGGTAATCTACATTAATTACAGTATCAGCTACAGTTAATGGTTGTGCTTGTGTTTCAGTCATAACTACAGCCGTATTAATTTGCATACTACCTTCTGCTCTGGAATTTGGCAGACCGTTACGCAAAGCAATATAACCGTTAGCGATTGAATCCCAATAATGCACCCATACCACATCATCAACCTCTAAGTTTTCACCTGTCTTGTTGAGCAAGGTGAGTTTGCGGTTCATAACATTTACAATAGCCTTGCCACCATCAGTATTTGGTACAATTGATACGACCGTACCACTTGCACGTTTCATAGAATCATTCCCTGATAATTCTTCTCTAACGAAAGAATCCATGAGCGACCTAAAATCATTCACCTTAACTCACCTCACTCCGTTATAGTTTCAAAAGCTATTCCTCTTGCTTCACAAAAAGATTGAACATATCCGTCAGCAATACCATGTACAATAAAGCTACTGTTATTGCCTTGAAAATAAGCACCTGTACCAAATGATACTTCATCACTATAAAAGTAAACATCGGTCAGATTACTATTTCTACATATAAATGAAGCACCATTAACACTAACACTACCATGAAATTCAATAGCAGGAGTAGTAATACCACCACTCATGAAAGAACCGCCAGTAATTACAACGTCATTATTAAACTTTACATTGTTAGTAATCGTAGCACCTGATATAAACATACCGCCAGTTAAATTCAAATTGTCAACAATAAGATTCTCACAGTTTAAGCCACCGCCCATAGAACTACCTGACTGTGATAGAGTATTGATTTGTATATCTTTTAATCGGCAACCACTTAATACATAACCATTTGACACCTTTAACTCATTAATAATTACAGATGTTAAAGGAGATTGTGCCGAGTTTATAAATGAACTATTGGAATCATTCGTATCAACTATACCAGTGATATCAATAGTATTTTCATTCTCTGCTGAACTACTAAATGATGAAAAGAAATTTGTTCTTAACAATGATAAATTACCATGAATAATAATATCATAATTTGTGACGTTATTGGAAAATGCCAATAGTTTACCTACCGTACATTCAAAGGTAACGTCATTATTAAATATAACTTTCTCTAAAGCAGACAGCCCTGCATTAAAAGACACATTACCGCTACTACTGCTTGCTGTCATCTGAATAGTTAATGGCTTATCATTATTGAAGTTAATCTCCTTTAAATTAGCCAGTCCTGCAAATGGTGGGCTACTATATGTTGCGCCCGAATTTTGAGAAGTAAGCAATTCCATATCTGATGGGAATATTATTTCCTCACAGGTATTTGCAGTATTATAATAGATATCCATAAAGTTAAACTCGCTCATATAATCAGGCAAGTGTATTGATTTCATATACGGCATGAATGTAGTATTGCTTAAAAAGTATTTGATTTCAGTTAAGCTAAAATCTGTACCTGCTATTCTGATGACCGTAGTTAAATCTCCACTTATAGCCTGAGAATACATAGCACTATGATTACCGTATGTTCCTCTGCCGTTTGGATAATATTTTTCATCGTGTTCTACACCGTCAACAGTAAAGAAAAATTCCTCACTTACACAATAGTCCTTACTTCCATAAATACCAACATCACAAGCAGGAATATTAAATCTTTTATTATCAAGGTTTTGCATTTTAATAATAAGTTTCCTTTTTGACACATCTACCCATACAGCTTGCAATCTAAGAAAATCATAAGGATTCGGATAATATTCTAAAGGATAATACTTGTTATTCTCTGCATCAATCCAATAAACAAACTCATAATCTTCTCTGTAAAACTCATCACTATGTTTATCGGTAAGATATCCTGTAGCAGCTTGAAATCTTGTATCAGAAGATGTAAGTCTAATAGCACTTATCCAACCATCTCCACCGTTTAAATCATAAACGATATCATAATATACAGGTCTTATTTCTGTAGCTAAAGCATCGTTAAAAATATCTACATTTAAGAACTTTGCATTAACTGCTTCAATGGATATTTCGCCACCACCCATAGGATATGTGATTGACTGAATAATAAACAAATCGTTATCAAGTCCAAAATCTTTATCTGTAATGTAAACAACATCATCTTCATTTAAATGATAATAAGGCGGTGCATTAAACTTAACAGATAAAGCCATACACGTTTCTTTAAGTAGTCTATATTCTGCATAGTAGCGAACATGATGTTTCCATTCATCATAGTACCAATCATTATCTGCACCACCTGTAGGAATATAGACTATACCACCGTTTTCATTCAATGTCCTTGCGCCTATTTTATCATAGCAAAGAGGTGAACGAGGATTGTGATTAATCGCAGTATAAGTGTATATCTTTTCTTCCGTTGTTTCGTTCTGTGCTATAATCTTATTAACGCCATTCATTTCCATAGACAAGCTGGGGGCAATATATCCCTTGGCTTCATAATTAAACACATGAGTAGGTGCTTTAAAGGCATACCAGTACGGAATATCCTCATTGAATATCTTGCGAACAGTAAGTCTGCCATTATTATCATAGAAAATGTTACAGCCAAAACAAGCCATAACCTCTTCCATAAACGCACCAAAGTATTCTCCTGCGCTTGCTGTAAAGGTACGATACAAAGTAGCACTCGCTATCTCAGGGTCAATCATAGGTTCAATTGGGTCAAGCACAAAGCCATTTCCTAAATCCAGCATGAGTATATCTCTGATAGCGTTTTCAACTTTTACGCCTTGTTCAAACACAGTATTCATTTCATCTAACTGCATTGTCTTTAGCGTACCGTCAAGCTGTGCATATTTATCTACACCGCTGATAGCAACAGTATGAGCGACACTATCACAGTTTGCATCTCTTGTAATAAAAACTCCCTTGCTAAACCAAAAGGTATGAGTACCATCAGTAATGCCAAGATATATTTTAAACTTCCTATTGAACCAAAAGAAATGATTTTCGTCAATAGTATATTTGCTGTCTACATTGATTAAAGTAAATGAGCAAGACTTACGACAGCCCTGCTCATTATTACTTACTATACTTCCTGCATTTTCAGATTCAATGTCCTGCTCAATGCAGTCTAATGTGTTCTCAAAGTGGTCAAGAAGCTCAAAGCGTAATCTTGTTCGACACAGAGAACGGTCTAATATATCATAATAATATCTGCCGTTAATATGTGTTATATCAAAGTATTCACAAACCACCTAACCACTTCCTTTCTATATTATAATACTTCAAACTGAATTATTTGAATATCTTCTGCCTTACAAACCTCAGTCCACGAATACGAAGCTGTAGTTAAAATAGGTTCTACAGATTCATCATATGACCGAGAAGTGTTTTCGCTTATTGCAATTACCCATACATCTCCCTTGTCAGACCTAAGAATGAATAAGCAATCATCATTAATGAATTTATCCCACTGTTTTACTTTGTCAATGTTGTCAATAATATTAGTTGACGGACATTCTAATTCAAGTATATGTGCGGTGAATGAACCTGTTTGATATTTGTTCTTTGTTCTTGTAACCGTAGGATAAGCGGAAGTTCCAACGTGAACATTAATACCAAGATTAGTTGTGATATCACCCGAATTAATAGCCGATAAGAAATGCCATGTTTCACCTACAACATAAGGTGTCTTTGCAAAAACCGTTGTAAGTATATTAGTATCTTTTAATGTCATGGGGTCAGATTCAATGTAGTTCTTTACATAATCTTTAAACGGATGTAACGCTGTAATCGTCCAACCGTCCCACTTTGTCTGAACAGATTCTATATTGTAAGGCTTGTAATTTATAGCAGGGTCATAGTCTGCTATAGCAACGTCAGCTATTCCACGAACAAATGAATAATCATATTCACTATTATTTCCTGCCGTATAGTCAGTAAAATGAATAGTATTTTGTCCTTCGATAATTGGCATAAATCCTATATAATTCCATAAGTGTTTATCAGAATCCTTGCGGAAAATATTATAACCATCAAAAGGATATCTGATAGTTGTGGAATCTTGTAATACCGAAATATTTACATTCTGATTTTGCACATCAATTACTATGCTACTACCACTAATTACAGAATCAAGTTCGGGGTCACTTAATGTAAACTTCTTTGACAATGTAAGCTGTTGCTTTTCATATGTAGTCAAAGTAGTTTCCATTTGATATGTTTCTCCATAAGGATAAATCGGAAAGCTATAATGTAAATGATAATTATATACACTATCACTATCACCTATTAACATAGGGCTACTAAGGTCAATCGTGTATTTAGTGTTTTCCGTAATCATTACAGGCAAGGGCTGATTTAAGTACAACATACCTGTATTATAGTTATATCCTATAATGGTTGATTTATAGCCGTCATTAACATCACCAGAGATAGTACCGCTTGACAGCGCAAAAGTAATATTTCTACCAATAAGATTCTGTGTAATGCCTGTAGCTATCTTAACAGAAGTTAAAGAAGTCAAATCAGAAGATTGTGTATAACCTGACAGCACAGAATCACTATCCAATTGATACACTTTCATTCTATAATTTTCAAGTCCTACGTTGTTGGGGTGTTGATAAGTGTTTTTAATTCTTAATCCCAAAGGAACTAATTTAGCACTTGTTGTACTCCCAATACCCTCTCGCACATAAAAATCATAAGAGCCTTCTGATTCGTTGCCATTGGTAGAAATATAATTGCAATACAAAGTATAAGGCACAAATCGCTTTTCGTCTGTAATAGGTTCTTCAAAAGTAAAATCCCTATCTACCCAAACATAACCAGTTTCAGGCTCATACCTTGTAACCATTCTTTCCTCATTACCTATACGCAACATTGAACAACCGATTATCATACCGCTGTCGCCCCAATATGACGGTGCTTTACAATTGGCTATGTTGCGACCTATACTCAAATGATGACCGCTGTATCTATCAAATGTTATGCCACTTGCATAAGGCACTACACAGTTAGGTATATTGGCATACCCACCACTTTCATTAGGTAAGCATGAGTATAATGTGATTTTATATTTATAATGATGACCGCTTTTAAGTTCAGTGTTTGGGTCATCAAACGCAATCCTACCCATATAGGAATTGATAGTGTCACCTCTCTGATAAGTATAGTGTTCCTCTGTGTTAGGATTAAAAGTATACGCTACAAGTTCTCTGACTTGTTCGTTGGTTACAGCATCATATACCGTTAAAGCAAAATAAGCAAGGGCATCACACCAGTTTGTAAATGAGAATGGAAATTCGTCATTCTCATCAAATACAACCACGTTGCCATTACGAGGAAACACATCGGTAGGTGTAGCTAAAGCGTTTCGTGCGCCCACTTGCGGTCACTCCTTTCATTCAAAAATAATAGAAGGGCGAGGATATTTCTACCCTCACCCAAATATAAAACGATTCTTTTATTCTGCAATATTATTATATCGCAGAAAATAATGTAAAACAAAACACGGTTATCTTTTACCAACGTCCAAATCCATTTGAGATTGACGAACAAATCTATCCATGTTTTCTTTAAACTCGGTGTAACTATCTGCACGAATGTTATTACCTGTAACAGTCCATGTATAATAGTTATTTGCATTGTTATTATTTGTGTTGGCAGAAGATATATTCTCCATGCCCTGCCCCTTGACAGTATCGAATATATTTCCGATGACTGATTTAGTTAACTGTGGTATATTAGAACCATGAATAACTTCATATAGTTTCTTTGCATCTGCATTATTTAATATCAGTTCAGCACGATTGGCTGTGCCATGTAACATAGCTGTGCCTGTGAAATTTGCTGTGCCACCATTAGCAAACTGTGGTATATAGTCAGTATCAAAATACTGCATAACCTTATCAAATGCTCTAAAGATACCACTTTGGTCTTTACCCTGTTTTACAAGATTTAAAAATTCTTCAAGGGCTTTCTTTTGTTCTCCTACGGCTTTAGAAAAGTCTTTACTGTAATTTTTAAAGAAATCAAGATAAGCCTGTTGATTGGTTTTTAATTCCTCATAAGATTCTATCTGCCTATCAATTGCTTCAATATCTCGTTCCTTTTGTTCAATTTGAGGTTCAACGATATTGTGTAACTGATTTTGCAAACCATCATAAACGCCCACAAAGGAATTAACCATATTAGCATCTGCACTAAGAGCCGCTTCACGCCAATTTGACCCGAAGATAGTCTGAGCATACATTTCATTTTGCACTCTTTCATAATGATGAAGTGCTTCACTCCACGCATCCTTATAATCTTCAAGAACCTTGATTTGTTCCTCTATAGGTTTAATGGCTTCATCACGTTCTTTTTCAAGCTGTGCAATACGAGAATCATTCAACGCCTTATCATAATCAGCTTGTGCCTGTTTGATAGCAGAATTGTCCTGGACTATAGCAAAGCCACCTGCTGAATATGTTCTGACCTTAGAGTTCTTTGCATTTTCTAACGCAAGTTCTTTTTCTCTTAAATCATTTAGGCGTTCTCTTTCATCGGCTTCATCTTGCAAGGCTTCAATCTGCTTGTTGTATGTTTCCTCGATAGCTGATTTCTGCTTGTTAAGAGAATCAATTTGGTCGTCAATGTAATCTTGTACAGCTTGCGCTGCTTTCTCATATTGGTCAATTTGATTTTCAAGAACTTCCTTTTGTTTCTTTAATGATTCAAGGACTTGTTCTTCTGCTTCTTTACGCCGTTTAGCATTGTTGATATTTGCTTGTGTAGTTTTGATTTGCTTTTTGAGTTCTTCGGTTTGTGCCTTATAAATATCCTTGACTTCACTTGTAGATTGTGACAAAGAATCTATGTACTGCATAGCACCGAGAATCGCATTATGCTCATCTAAAGACTTTGCGTTTTTCAGAAGTTCTAATAACTCTGCTGATAAATCATTTAATTGTTCATGAGTTAATTTGTCAACCGAATCAGCTAACTTATCGGCATCGTCAATCATGCCATCTAAGCCTAAATCAGAAAGTAATGCCCTTTGCTCTCCTGACAAATCGTTGCCATCGTATACAGACTTGACAATATCTTTTAGCTTATTGATTTGTTTTTCAACTTCCTCAATATCATTTGCTTCAAACCATGATGAGAAAGAAAATTCAGGAACGATAGTTTCAGTCTCTTCTTGCAACCATTCAAACCTTTTAGAAAGTTCTTCTTCAATAGCTTTTTGCAACGTAGGGTCATCGCTGGCATACTGTTTAATTAAAGCATCATGATACGGCTTGTAAGTATCTTCTGCTACAGACTGATAGTCAATTCCATCAGACGTTGCAAAAGTTTCAATAATAGCAATCGCTGCTTTCCTTGCCTCTTCACCAATCGCAGTATCTTCTGATACTAAAGTATCTAATGTCTGTCCGATAAGATTATATACTGTATTTACGGCTTCATTACGCAAACGTTCAGCTTCCGTATAGTCATTCTCTATAGCAGTCAAACTTTTTCTAAGAGCTTCAATTTGTTCATCGCTTGAAAGATGTGGGTCTAAATAGAAGTAACGTTCTTCTTTTTCCCCAACGCCATCAATATAAGAATGAATACCCATACCATACTTTGTAAAAGTATCAATGATTCCTTGATTGGGAATATAGCCGCCATTTGCTTGATATATCTGTCTTACCCCACTAAGAGAATATTGTGATTTGGTATCACGATACAACTCTAATTGTTGCTGCCTTTGTCTTTCTAATTCTTGTTTGTTAAGGTTTTTTAATTTTGAAACTTGTTCATCATATTTGCCGTTAACAAGGTCAATGCCATTGGCAAGTTTGCCGTATGTTGAAGTTAATTGTTCCTGTAACTCTGAAAGTTTAGACGTTTCTTCGGCTGTCAATTGACTTTTGTTGCCAAGTGTTTCATATTCAGATTGAACTTTTTGCAGAACTTCTAAGGATTGTTTACGATGTTCAGATTCTTCACGAATCCTTTGTATTTGTTCTTCATGTTCTTTTTCTTCTTTTTCAATTTGTTCATCAGACTTGCGCTCCAACTTTTGAAGTCCCTGTGATTCAGCAAGTTTTTCAAGACCAAATTGTACAATTTTGACCGCACCATATGCGCCTAATATCGCACCACCAATATATAATCCTGCTGTACCTAAAACTTTTAGAGTAGGCAGGGCAGCTTTAGCCATACCAGCCAAACTTGCGCCTAAATTTTTTATCGACAAGGACGCTGTTATTGATGAAGCAGAAAGTCCGTTTATGGCGAGGATTGAGGATATAACTTCTTTAGAAAAATTAGCACTACTCAAAGCCGCCTTTTGTTGTGCGCCAGATAAACCACTAATAATATTAGCAATTTTTTGAGCATCTTCTACACCGTTTAACCCCTTAATAGAAGGCACTACATTGGCTACAGATAATAAATCACCAATGCTCTTAACAGTTTTGGCAACTCCCAAACCTGCAATTACAGTTCCCATTAAACCAAGTTCTTTGGTTATGTTATGAATGAGTTCTAATGCAGAATTACCAAACTTCAACAGTGAACGCATATCGTCACTATTGATTAAGTCTTGAACAATCTGAGTTCCAGTTGTGCGAAGATTGTTCAATTGTCCTTGAACACTTTGAAGCGATTTCTCACTTTCTCGTGCAGCCGACCCTACTCCGCTTTCATAAGTTTGGATAATTTCATTCAAGGAATCCCAATCCTTTAAGATAGCGGCAAGAGTGTTGGCTTGTCTCTTATTGCCTATTATATTGAGTATCCTATTTTTTCTTTCGTCACCTTCGGGCAAGTTGTTATAAACCTTTGCCAAATCATCTAACAATTCTATAGGAGTTTTCAATTGCTTAGAACCATTGACTACTTTCTCCATAGAAATTCCAAGCTGTTCAAAAACTGCTGTACGTTTCTTGTTAGTTGTATCGGTCAGATTTACCATTAATGACTTAATAGCATTACCTGCTTCTGAACCTGTCTGCCTTGTTCTTGAAACAGCCATTGTGGTAAGTGCCGAAAGTTGTTCTATTGTAACGCCATATTCAGATGCCATACTTGCCGCAGCACTTGTAGCATCGGCTATGTCTGTCATTGAGATTGCGTAGTTATTAGTTCCTATCTGTTACTTTCGTTATACAACGTATAACTACTGACCGTATAATTATTACGGCGACCAAGAATTTCTTCTTGATTCTCACGTTTCATTTTGAGATTATATCGTGAGAGCAGAGTACACCTTTACCCTCGTTATAACGTTAGGCTCTATCGGACTATAGAGAGGTGTCCTATATACACCTGTAGTCTGCGTGACCCATGTATCGCTACATGAATACTTACTCGTTACGGATTCTTTATAAAATATGGATTTACTATTTTTTCTTTTAAAAATAAATTGTCATTTCTAACATTTGTTCTATTACTTGTTTATCCCAATTATCAGGATAAACAAATTGATGTTTTTGTAAATAGGCACAAAACTTACAAGTTTTATGCCCCTTAGTAAATCTATCCATTTCTTTTTCGTGATTGCATTTTATACATATTTGTGTCATAAAACCCTTTCACCATATTTTATAAAGTCTTGTCCTCGGAATTGGGTATCTCTACCTTTTTTCCGATAAGAGCAGACTGCACCTTTGTATGTTTCCATACAAGGGGACTATTATGTTAATCATGTTCTGTCCATCGAGAACTTTACCTAATTTTTCTACGCTACCATTTAATTCATAAGCGGCATCAGTTGCAATAAGATAGTTGTTTGCAACGTCAGCGGTCATATCACCAGCACTCTGAGCGAGGATAGAGAGGTCAGCCATTTGTGCCGCATTATCTCCGTAACCTGCTCTTGACATTTCCTGTACGCCTGTTAAGAAAGCCTGTACAGTAACGCCATATTTCTTAGCTGAATCAAAAGCGGTATATCCCAACTTTTCAAGTTGCTGTTCTGTCATATCAGAAGTTTTACTGATTTCTGTTAACAGAGTGTCAACTTCTTTGAGTTCACTAATAGAATCTTTTAATCTATTCGTGAGTAGCATTACGCCCTGTGCAATACTAAACCAACTTGTAAACTTTCCAACTTTTTCTTTTATAATATCGAAAGCCTTTTTACCTGTGTCGCCAGCTAACTTAGCTTCCTTAGTAAGATTTTGAAATTGCTTTTGCAGATTACCGAGCTGTATATTGTCAGCTTTAATTACTTGTTCTCTAATCTGCATAATGGCATTTTTGGTTTGTGCTGATATTTTTGTATTATCAGTAAGCCATTGGTCAATTTGAGACAGAAACCCTTGTTTATTTAAGTCAAGTTTAGTATCATTTTGCTGTTGTTTTTCAGCATTATCAAGCGTTCTCTTTTGTTCTTGTGCAAGACTTAATTCAGACTTGAAAACTCTTAATTTATCTATAAAAGAATCTAAAGCCTTTTGGTCGTCAGTGTCGCCCACCTTAGACAATTCCTCTTTTAAAGCATCAATCTTAGGCAGTAACTCCTGACCCGATTCACCTAAACGATTAACTTGTTCTACATATCTATCCAGACCGTTTTGATATATTTCTTTTGCAGATGAAAAATCTGTAGGTTTGAAATTCATGTCAACAGCTTGCGCTGCCCTTGCAATCTTACCAAGTCTTTCTGTTTCAGATATAGCTTCTTTAAGTAGCTTGATATCTTCCTGACTTGCTGTCTTACCTTCTTGACGTAATTTATTGATTTCTGTCAATCTATTAATTACATCATTATAAGCACTTGCATAAGAGCCTGCTGCATAACTTGTTTCTTCGTTGGTAATAGCCTTGCCAGTAGATTCATCATAGGTGATATTATTTAAAGGCTGTTTAAGTTCGGAATAGGTTGTGCGAATCTTATCTAATTTTGTCTGTTGGTCAGACAAAAGTTTGTCTATACTTTCAAGAGCCTGTTGATGTTGCTGTATTGTCTTTTGTTCTTCTTGTTGTTCTTTCTGTGCAGCCTTGCCAAGATTTTCTGTTTCAGATATAATATCCTGAATTAATCGGATATCTTCTTTTTTGATTTCTTCTCCGTTTAATAAGGATTGATTTGCTTGTTCAAGACGATTAGCCGCATCATTATATGCGCTTGCATAAGAACCTTGTTTGTAAGTCGCATTAGTATCTGCCTTAGCCTTGCCATTATTATCATAAGACACATTAGGGATAGCTTGTCCTATCTCAGAATACTTTGCACGAATACTATCAAGCTGTCTTGCAAGCGAACTCAGATTATCTTGCTGTTGTTCAAGATTTCGCTTTTGCTTTTCAGCAGTACGTTCAGCTTCTTTATTCTTTCGTTCCTCAACTTGTCTTTGCTTTTCAAGGTTTTCAGTATGCTGAATTACAACCTCATTAGCTGTCTTGCGTAATTCAATTTCACGCCCGATTTCATCAGTACCCTTGACGTTTATTGTTTCTAAAGTAGTACCTTCGCCTGTTGTTTTGATAGTTGTACTCCACTTATCAACGGACAGATTAGTCGAATCGACCGCTTTGACAAACTCTAAATATTTTTCTTTAGCTTTGTCAGATGCATTAGCACTATCAAACAACGCCTGTGTTTGCGCCTTGATACTTGCAGTGCTTGCATGGATATCCGATACGTTTGAAACACCTGTTGTTCCATTAGCATTGGCTGTTGCACTCTGAATCGCACTTTGAATACTTGATTTAGCCTTAGTTACATCAATATTGCCAAGCTGAATATCAACCTTAAAGTCTTTACTGATAGTAGCAAGCTGTGATTGAATCCTTTGTTTAGTCTTAGCAATATTAAGTCCACCGATAAACTTTAATAACTCTTGTGAATTAAGTTCTTGTCCGAGATTACCATTAAGTTCTTTCTCAATATTAGCTTTGGTTTTTGCTTTATCTATTCTACCTTCTAATCCAAGAACAAAATCTGCCATTGTTAATCACCGCCTCACTACTTAACACTTGCCTTATTTTACTTTTACGTCATATCCTTGACTTCTAAGATACTTGACAAATTCTGTTATCAATACCTTAGAATATTCTATATAGTCAATGGCATCATCCCATATTTTTATGCCTTGTCTACCTGCTACTACTGTTCCACCTAACGCACCATGCAATCCCTCATTAGCTGCAAGCAAAACATCTTCTTCGGTTAATTGGTGCGCTTCATCGTGAAACGTATGTTTCATCATAGACGTATCAATATACACCCATGCCTTTACTGTATTATCAGGCATTATCGCTGAATCAGTTCTGAATAAAGAACGAAACAATTGAAATTCTCTCTCATGCCTTTTAGGGTCATAGTCCCCATACCACACAGAAATAAACTGCCTAATAATATCCTCTGCGACATAACTGTCATAATTAATAGCCTTAGCAAGTACACTATCCATAGCTTGCCATAACTGATTAAGGTTCTTAACTATTATCTGTGCCATAGTTCTCACTCTCACGCTTGTTGTGTTCCGTATATAAATTCTCAAAGAAATGTACAACAGCAAATAAATCATCAACAAGTGTTTCTTTATTATCGTTATTAGCAATAACGGTAATAGTAGAACCCTTACATATGTTCAATGATATTACACCTATGATACTTGCACCGCTTACTCTACGACCATTATTAGCAACATAAAAGTTACTTTGTAAATTTTGCAGTAAATAAACAAAGGCGTGAATATCACGCCCTGTCACCTCTGACCTAACTTTAATATCAATAGAATTGTGCATGATATACACTCCTTTAGGATTACTTCTTCTGTTTGTTCTTATACTCTAAATGAGCAAGTGCAGCTCTTTCAGCTTCTCTGTCCTTGTGAATTTCTTTTGCGATATTAGTTGCAATCTCTGCCTTGCCACTTTCACTGAAAAGTTCTGCAAAATTAGTCAAAGTTGTCAATGTACTTGACATATCAACTTCATTCATCTTGTCACTCATATTTTCCAGATAAGTATTAGCTGTGCGCAGTAATTCAGCAAGGCTGTCACGAACAGGATTCTTCTGTGTTTCAAGCCATAGCTTATTAGATATTTGGTCTATCATATCATCATACAGATATTCCTTGATAGGCAGGAAATAATCATGGTCTGTATTGCACACAAACTCATAGATATCTCTCTTGACATTATTGCAATCAAGATTCCTAATATCGTCAAACACCTTATCAATATCCCATTCGTTGTTATCGCCATTACCGTTAACAACTTCATAACCATAGAACATCTGCGCTATAGCCAGTGCAGTAAAGAAATTCTGATACTCTGCGCCAAAGCGAATTGTATTGCTAACAACATAATCTACAAAGGTCAGATAATCTGAATAATTAAAAGTATTTGTGTTCATATTAAATATCCTCCAATTATTTATTTTATACATTTATATACGAACAATAATAAAATAACTCTTTGATATCCCAACGATAATGTGTTCGTAATAATTTTCCCTCAACAGGAATTGCGCCATGTTCGATAATATCCGTTTTATTACATGATTTTTTATCTATGTCAATCATCATAGCATTAAAATCTGTTATAAACATAAAGTAACATTCTTCTGTATTTTCTTTTTCATCTCTAAAGTTAAATAAGAATCCTGATACTACGTTAGGATATTTTGATAACTCCGTTAATGACTTTATCTGATGATACTTAATCATCTTCTTAGGCTCATCGTCTGACATTTGTACCGTAAACGCCAATGATGATGTACTTTTCAGTTCAAGGGTAAACAGCTTTCCATGACTGCCATCAAAAACAAAAAAGTCACAAGGGTTATCATGTGTATATTTAGCACCATCACACTTAATATATGTCAAAGGAGAATCCTTTAAACGATGGCACACACAATCTGTGGGTACAGAATTTTTAAAATCGTCCTCAAAAATCTTACCTTTATTTCTTTCTTTTGCCATATAAAAACTCCAATAAAAATTTTCTTTTATAGATTTGTCCTAAAAAAATAAGGGGTAATAGTTTAATCTAATTACCCCTTTCTTATTATTTGTTTGATTTATTTCTTCTCTTACGAGTATTAACCTGCGCATTGTCTATGATATCGGCTGTATCAAAGGTGCGTATTGTGGAATCCTCTGTAATAGTAGGTTTATCCTCTGCCATAATTTCATCTACAACAGACTGGATTTCAGGTGCATACTTAATCTTGCCATGAGTTTTTTCAGCCAACCTTAAATCTTTCTGTGCCTGTTCTTTACTGATTATCTTACGGATATATGAGATAATAGGAATATGATATACCATATGTTCCTCACAACACACAACACTACGCCAAGCATAGAACATATTCTGTGAATCGCAATACGGACAGGATTCATAAACCTTGCCGCAAACAAGACATTTCTTATAATGTTTATTATTTGCCATAACACACTTCCTTTCTTGCCCTGTCTGTTCAATCTACATTATCTTTTGCAGATTCAACAGACAAGGCAAAGGGAGAGTAAATCTCCCTTGACTTATCTTGTCTATTGTTATTCAGGGTCGTTGAATACAAGGAACTCCCAAAGACCATTAGTCTGTGTAGAAGCACAAGTATCAATGAGTGAATTAGCAGAGAAGTTATGTACTGCCTGGTCGCCACCAAGTTCAATATCGAACTCACCGCTAAACTGCGCACGATAAATAATAAACTGACACTTGTACTCATTGTCGCAAGCATCTGTACCAGTACCGTCAATGACCACATACAATGTCTTGCCAAATACGTCAGACCTATTAACAACCTTAGAGCCAGTTACGGTGTAGTCATACATTACAACTATCTTCTGACCTGCGGTAACACCCGAATCAGTAGGCAGAGTAAGTTCCTTAGTGGCAGGGTCATAAGCATAAGTCTTTTCGCCAGCGGTTGAACCCTGTGACCAATCATTCTTAATAAGACCGCCATTATCGGACATTACTCTTACGTCAATAATCTCCGCACCTGCTGTACCAACAGCGGTAAAGGTAGTAGTTACCTTGCCTGCGGTAACAGTATCAGCGGTTATTTCGATTATATCAGGAATACGAGCCTTGTAATCGGTGCTATACTCCTGCTCAGTACCAGTCTGCGCAGCCATGAGGTCGCCAGACAGAAGTGCAGATGCACCAGTGAGCGAAACAGCCTTATTTCTCTTAATCTGCTTTAACAGTCTACCAGCCTTACCAGTGATATCTACAGTATCTTCGGTATTAGATATAGTAGTTGACTGCAACTCTGTAAGATAGAACGAACCCTTCTTGGTTACTCTATCATAAGCATGAATACGGTCAAGAGAAGTAATGGTAAAATTATCAATTGTAAACAATCCAGCCATATTATTCACTTTCCTTTCTTATAAATAAAAAGAACCGCTATATACGGTCACTTCCTAAACGACAAATAATTTAATTCATTCGGATTTAACCTTTTAAGGTCAACGCTGCCAAAGCCCGAATAAACACCTCTCATAAGATTATTGTAGTTTGTATCTTTAACAATTTGTTGCACACAACAATAGAAGTCATACAATGTTAATGTATTGACCGTTTCAAAATTATATGGGAATCCCGATTTGCAAACTAACGCAACTATCAAATCATCAAACTCTACTTGCTGTTTGTTTTTTAAACGTTTAGCATTTTTCTGATGTTCTCTTTCCACATCAATTATATAATCAAATGCAGTTTGATTCTTTGGTTTACGTCTGTGCTTTTTGGTATTCAATATCTCGCAGAATAAAGCACCAACTTGTAAATAAACATATTCATCTATCACGGTGTCGCCTTGATTATCAACAAGTATAATATGTCCGTTATCCTCTGCCACTTGTAATGTAGAAAAATCAAGACCTTGAAACAATATTGTAGAATCAACCGTTGGCTCATTCCACATATAATCAACAGCGATAAGTTGTAAGAAAAACTCATATTCATCTAATTTACGAAAGTCAATACCTTTATCATATAACTGAACCATATAAGTCGATGGCGTTACAATAAAGTAATTCATGAGAGTATCATATATCTCAGTCTTAGAACGATACTGTCCGAGAGTAGGAATATTAACAGTCACTTTATCAGTAACTTTATATTCAGTCTTGTTAAGTAGACTTACTGCCACTTTTCAATTTCTCCCTTCCCAATACCATATCTTATCTTGTCTGCGAAATCAGTTATTTGAAATGCCAACAAACGACCTGAGTATTTATTATTTGTTTGCGCAAATATTTTGTTATATAAAAACTTATTTTTGCTAACGCCCAAATTTCTTTCAGGCGCAAACATTTGTTTAAGTTCTCTTACAACAATATCATTCCGCAAACGATTTTTGCTTGACGGTATATTCCCGTTATATCTAATAATGTCACGGTGAGTAACAATCCAAAAATACAAATTGATAGCAAGAAAACCTGTGCCATTTTTTGATACCGTTGGAGATACAGATTCGTCCATGTCATAGAAAATATAAGTATCGGTTTCTGTTAATGTTTCAGGTGCAAAGTCATTGGGAAATACATTCTTCCACAACAGTTCATCTGCTGTGTCTAAATCATATTCTCCCTTGCCTAAAACATCGACAAGAATTTCATTATTCAAAATAGCATTAGTTATAACATTACGATAATCTTCAAGCAAATTATCATTAACAGCCATAATCATACACCCCCTGTTAACTTAACAAGCAGGGAAGTTGTTTGACCATCAACAGTAGCAGTTAATGTAAACTCCTTGCCATCTAATAATGTTTCATCATACTTGCAAGCAATATCTATATAGTTATCTGTGGCAGCGACAGATAGATAACTTTCATCAAAATTAGTTCCGCTGATATTCCATGTCACACTATTCGATTCAACAGAGAAACGTTTCTTGCCACCTACTCTTACAACAGGCTTACCTTTATAAAGGATATCAAAAGTACCTGTTCCCATATCCTTGTAGTCGCATATCCAATTTTCTATGCTATCACTTTCAGGATTATATTGGTGTTCAGATACCATTAACGTCAACAGCCCCTTATCATAGTAATAAGCAGTTGTGTCAGCTTGTGTAAGTTTGTATACGGTTGGATTCTTTTTGTTTCTATCAAGGAAGAATCGCTTATCATGGTCTAACGCAATAGTGTTATCATCTGCGGTAATGAGTATCTTATGCTGTGCGCTGCCTATTATCATTACATTGTTAGATGTTACACCTGAGTTATACTGTGTTGCATTAGAATCATAAAACGGATATTCATATATTTCGCCATTCTCGTCTTGCCATTTCAAGAAATTATTGCACTTGACCATTTTTCCCGACCAGTGTATCTTATCCCTATTATAAGATTCAATACACAGCCAGTAAACATTAGTTTCGGTGTCATATAAAGTATCGCCTACGACAACAGGATTGTCTATTAATGTGTTAAACTCAATAGTAAAACCATAACTGCCAAGAATACTTTTACCCAACGTTTCACCAAATGTTTTGATTGGTGATTTTCTCATATCTTCAATAGCTATTCCGTATTCCCAAAAGACAAATCCATCTTCATAAGATGGGTCTTTGTCAAATTGGTCAGCCATTAAATATCGTCCATCGTTTATCTTGGCTTTGCGCATTATTTCTCCATCGACAAGCATATAATTTTTCATGTTTGCAAAACTCATGCTTACTCACCTCGCCCACAAATTGGAGGATTCCAACGGCGAAAACAAATCCACCAAGAGGGAGGTCGCCAACAGCCATGTGATGAACTGCTTGTCTGTCCTACGGCATTGGCAATTTTGTTGGGGGTATAACCGCCATATTTCTCATATACCTCTTGAAGATGATTACACTTTTTAAATGAGTAATTAATCATAAACTGTTTTGTTTCTTGATAATACATTTCTCGTACACTCTGCACCTTACCAAGAACATCTTTATTATCAAACTTATGATAATCTGTTGTACTCATGTGAGCCTTTAACATTAAAGGTGTTCGTATATATGTGGCATCAAGATACTGTATAACCATAAAGCCTGACAATATCTCAAAGTTTACATCATCAAGTACGAAATTAAATTCCTGTGTACTGTTATCACGGTCACTCAAATCTTGTGAACAATCTTCAAAAGCTAAACAGGCAGGGCGAATAAACTCAATCAATATTGCATTGGCTTCTGATTCCTCCATTTGAATGAAGTCGTAGTCTTTGATTTTAGCATATACAGAACTACACAATTCTGCATAAGTTGTATTAGCCACATTCGCCACTTCCTTTCCAAAATATATTTAATTACTTTTCCACAAGGTCAAACTGTAGCTTATTCTCCAATATACTGATAACATTAATATCAGTCAAAGTCTTATTGGCATACATAGTTCTCACCTTTGCAATAAGAACATCACGCATATTGGCTTCAATCGCATTTTGAATTGCTTTCTCAATCTCCCCATTACTCTTTTTAAAAAGTTCTTTTAGATTAGAAATCTTAGCCACATCTTCATAAATCTTAGTAAGCCTAAACTGTTTCATGGCTGTTTCATTAAGCAAGATGACATTAGGCTGGGTCAGGAATACAGGTGAGGTATTCATCATCTCGGTTATTTCTGCAATAGTCATATTCTGAATTGAACCTATCTTGTTCCACACAGTAGTTGCATTGGTCTTAGCTGACTTATAGACTAATGCTCCATAAGTAATACTCTTTACAGGAATAACTGCATCAGGGGGCAGGGGAGTAAATGAAGTATCATAAAACTCCTGTTCACTTTCGTCAAGTTCATCTATAGCTTCTTCTATTGAACTAAGCAGTGACTTTTTTTCAACAGGCTTTTCACTTACTGTTTCTGTTTTAACAGGTGCAGTAAAATCATCGTCATCTGCTGAAATTACAGAACTAACCTCCTTAGACTTTTCCTCAAATTCCTTTATCTTATCAATGAGTTTTTCTCTTGATATGTTTGTAAACTTTATTCCAAGTTCTTTTGCATACGACTTAATCTCATTGGTAGACATTTCATTGAAATTCATAAAAAGAAATCTCCTTTAAAAAAATAATATTATAGCAAACAAGGGGCATAACGCCCCTCGCTCACTACATAAAAGAATCAGTTGGTCACTGAATTACTGTACAGTATAGATACCAAATACAGAACTAAAGACTACGCCAACGCCTACCTTAGTCTGAATCTGTGAATCCATAGTCTGGTCATGTGTCTGAATCTCGGTCAAATCTCTTGCACGAGTATCACCCTCAAACCATACCTTGATGAACTTCTCATTTGCAGGAAGAACGTAGATAATATTCTGAGGAAGTGCAAACTGGAATGTTCCCTTAATAAAGGTCTGAGGAATCTCAACACCCATAACGCCAAGCGAAGTGAGGTTAAGAAGCTGACCCGAAGTCGCTATTTCCTGCTTCTGCTGTTCAGACAGGAGAGCAGCAGGGGTAGCACTTACAAGGGCACTAAGGGCAATCTTAGTACCTGCTATGACAACATTCTGACCGCTTGCAGTAGCAACTCTCTGAATAAGTTCAAGCATCTTAGTACGGTCATAAGAACCTGTTACACGGAAATCTGTAGGCAGGTAATTACCACCAGCGGCAAAAGCACCGTAAACAAGCTGGTCTACCCTCTTATTCATAGCCTTCTGCATAGCTATTACAAACTCTGCAAAACTATTCAGACCCTTTAAGAATCTCTCAAAGTCATCATATACATGAACGTATATCCACTGTGTAGGCAGAGAGAACGCCTTGCGACCGCCAACCTTCTTACGGTCAGTGTCCCAATGATTACCGCTAAACGAGCAAGCAATAAGAGTAGAATAATCCTCTACTACAAACTCGTTAGTATCACCAAGCAAACCATTCTTAGATTCAACAAACTGATTATAGAACTGCGAATCTTCCCAAGCAAGAGGGAGATTAGTATTAAGAACGTTCTCAATTATAGTGAATATCTCGTTCTTGTGATTTCTCCAATTCTGCCAAGTCAGCTTGTCCTCGCCAAGAATCTCGAAGAAAGCCTTACGAATAGCTTCATCAGAATACTTAGCAGCCTTTTCACTTGCAAATACGTCAACACGCTTTGCATACGAATCATTCATAAGATTTATAAGTTCTCTTGTATTCTTAAACATTAGTCATTCACTCCTTTCAATTAAACATCCTCATTCTGGATAACTTCAATAACTACCTTCTTACCAACGTTTCCAATAAGACCGTTAGGAAGTCCAGCACCAACAAGCAGCTCAACACCATACGATTCAACTTCACGAACTATACCTACAAAACCTCTTGCGGTCAGGTCAGGTGCAGAAGTGCCGAGGTCAGTCAGCTTCATGGTAGTGCCATCAACGCCTATATAGTCGCCTACTGCAATCGCTGTAGAAGCATCAACAGGAGTGATAGTATAATCAGAAACACCGAACTTATCATCAGTAAAGAGCGCATAACCTCTAAAGGGCACACCAGCCTTATTAATGAACTTATCCTCATTCTGATTCTCTGCACGACTATCATCATACGACCATGCAGGATTAGCAACAAGATAAACCTTATCTGTTACAGCAGGAACAGATACAGTATATATCTCTCTTTCGTCAACAGTTTCAGCACCTACGGTTGTCTGCTTAGGTGCGCCCTTCTTAACAACAAATCCGTTCTCGATATCATTGGTAGCATTATAAAAGCTAAAGCATCTACCGCTTATCTTAGTAGTTTCAACTACACCATATGCCATAATAATTCACTTTCCTTTCTCTTAATCATCCATATTAATAAAATTGCTTAACAGACTTCCATATCTATCCTCTCCGAGTGACAGATTAGAACCCTTGTTTATAACACCTGCGGAAATAGGATTGAAAGCAAACGATGCCTTACCAGCATTGTCGCCCTCACGCATGAGAATTTCTCCTGCCATTACAGTAAGTTCATTACGGTAATCTTCAACAGACTTGCTATAATCCATCTTAGCCTTCCAACAAAGATATGTAGCACTTCTGCCAATCTTAGCATCAAACTCAGCCATAACAGAATCTATCTCTGCCCTCTTCTCGGCTTCCTTACGAGCAGCGTCAGCGGCACGATATGTTTCAAGTTCTGCCATCGCAGCATCATAGCCCGTCTTTAACTCTGCGTAAGTCTTAGTAAGTTCTGCTATCTTATTCTCATAAGTTTCTGCAAAAGTCACTGACAGAGAATCTTCAACAGATTTCTTGATTACCTCCACTTCGGGCATGAATGAAAATTCTCCCTCTGCTGATGTAAGAGCGCAAGCTGTCTTATTGTCAAAATCAATAACAACTTGTTCATCTGCAATTGTACAAGGAATACTATATGCCTTATAATCTTCTCTATCTATAACACAGATAGAAGTGTCTGATACAGATACAAGAGCATACTTAGCTACTTCTGTTTCACCAAGCATAATGCCACCAAGTATCTCGCTTATCTTAGTAAAATCCATTTGACCTACCTCTCCTTTCATTTGAGAATTTATATCATCATTCTTATTATCAAGAGAATAAGAATCATATAATGACTTCATTTCAGCAAAATCCTTTTTCATAGAATCAAGGTCATAATGTCTGCCAATTGAAGCACTTTCAAAACAGGGAGTAACATCACTGCCAAGAATACAAAGAGCCGAGAATACAAAGTCAGTAATTTCCTCTACTCCATCATTCCTGTAAGTCCAATCCTTAACGGATATCTCCATGCTTTGAGGATGTTCTTCTTCAAGAACACATTCAAGTTCAGGGTATCTTCCAAGCCAAAGAATACAGCCTTTAAGTTCAATGTAGTCATGAGTAGTATGACCGTCCAATTCGGTCAATGTTACCCATCTTGCATTATCAGCCGCTTCTCTTGTAACAAATCCATAGGGCTTTGTCGTTTCCTCAAATCTTATACCCTTATCATCAAGAATAATTCTACCGCCATGCGTACCAAAGTCCTTACTACCATCATCTTTGGTAATAAATTCTCCAACTATCGGTATGCCGTACATTGAGTAAAACTTACTTTCTATAAGTTCTTTATTGATAGAACTATAGTTCCTGTTATCTCCGTCATAACATACTCTGATATCACATAACGCAAATTGTTCATTGAGTTTCTTTATTGATTCAGGAGATATAACAATTTTAGATTCAAAACGAACCATCTTGTTTGTATTTTCCACGCCTTTCACCTCCCTCATCAAAATGTCAAACAATTATTTATAAAAAACTCCTGTTTAGAAAAATTACCTTTAAGATACTTTTCTAACTCAGGAGTTCTCATAAACTGATATACTGTTTTGTTATCGCTTATTTTACGCAAGGTGCATTTAAACCCTACAGTGACAAGTTCATCTGCCTTTGATTTGTCAGGCACAATTATAATATTACCCTGCATAGTTATCACCTCACTCATATCCTGTTATCAGGATTATTGCTGTCGTTATCTCTTGCATTTTCGCCAGTAGTAGACAAGTCACCGTCATCAACCGTAGGTCTACCACCTACATCGTCACTACTACTTGACTGAGTATAACTTGTTTGTAACGGTTTCCAGTTATCAAATAAATCTGCATACATAACATTTTCAGCATAAGTGTTACCAAGTGCCTTACATGGTGATATGCCGTTAGCTGCACAAAGTTTAAACTTATTAGGTATACCATTCTGTGCCATTTTAAGTTCTTCGTCTTTGACTTCATCCTTGTTAAATGTAGTCATGTCAAGCAGTTTGTATTCAAATTCATACGCATTGTTGGCATAGATAAACTTACGCATTTTCATTTGGAAATTTATCCAATCTTCAATATGTCTATATAATCTAAATACTCCACCACTATCATTGACAATAGATAACTTTAATTCGCTACCAGATGTAGCACCACTCATGAGTGCTTCTGAAACGCCAGCATCCTTAAACGCCCATGATATAGCATTACTTACATTATCTCGGTTATCAGAATTGCTTGCGCTAAATTCTTCTGTTTCCATATCAAACGGTGTTGTAATAACACCGATGTTATTTTGTACAGTCTTTAACACAAGTTCCGTAAAGATAGCTATAGATTTATTATCCAATGTTACTTGTCCGTCTTTGGTAGGTATCTTCATTGTAAGTAATTTATAGGCATCATTTATACTTTGTGTCTTAGCCAAATCCTTATAGTCATCTATAAGAAGTATATCGGCTATCATATGAAGAAACGGAGGATATAAGTATGGTAAATCATTATTATACTTTAAGCACAAAGAGTTCTCTATAGGCATAGGCATAAACCTAATCTTATTATAAGGTGTGCCTGCTTCTCTTTCTGATTCTATATAGTTTTCAATAAGTTCTTGTAACGGCAGGGGAAAACTTGCAATAATTTTCTTTGTTAGCTTTCCAAGTTTTAGACCGTACTGAAATACATTACCGTTAAGAACAGAGTATATTTCACAATACATAGGGTCTAAAAAGAAATAACTTATCTTAAAGTCATCTTCTGTTACAAAAGCATAACATACGTCATTCCTGTATAAACGCCTAAGAATCTGATTACCTACATTTCCCATATCGAATTTTTCTGCTTCATGACAAAACTTGATATGATTACGCTTAAAGCCCTTTTGCCTATTTGCCGCATAAGCCGATATATCATTTATCTTTGTATCTACGGTATAATTAAATAAAGACTGGTTGACAAAATAATCAATCAGTCTTTGATAATATCCCGACTTTAAATACATATAATCAGACAGTTTTAAAATCTTTATTTTATGCCGATACGGACATTCAATCATTTTGATTATTTCGCACCGCTTAAAACCTAATGCCTTGTTTTCTGTAAAAGCATTATGTACGATAAGTTCGGAAGTAACTAAACGTTTAAATGCGCTTAAATCAAACTTATCTGTCTGACCGTCAAGAAATTTATCAACAGCTTCTTTATCTTGTTGATACTGCTCATTAGTTATTTCTTCGTTTGACAATTATAGTCACTTCCTTTCTTATCTAATTGCTTTTACAATACTCGGTGAACGCATAAGCGTACTATAATCAAATACAAAATCGTCATCAGACTTCTTTTCAACTACAGTATTTCGTCTTAGCGTAGCTAAATAATACGCCAACAGTGAAATACTAAACAGTCTATCATCATGTTCAGCCCTGTGTTCAGGGGGATAATTATATGATACATTACCTTTGGTAACATATTTACACAATTTAACTATTTCACTTTTTGCCAATTCAATTTGAGCAAGAGCAAGTTGTTGTTCAAAAGTTAATTTAACCTTTTCTTCAATTTCTTGTTCATTGTCTTTATTGAATCTCATAATATAGTCCTTACCTTCTTCATACTCCGTTGGAAATGTAAAAACGCCTAACTTAACCATTTGTTCTAACGCTTCAAAAACATCATTTCTGTGCGCACGAGGGTCAATAAGTTTAACAATATCTATTGCATCAGGATATTTAATTCTTGCGGTTTCACTTGATTTGTGATTACGGTCAATCAATCCCTTATGCGTTGCGCCGTATTCGTCAGTCCAATCCTCTAATAGATAGTCAGTGATGCCACCTATCATGTTACCACCAGCACCCGAATCACAAACTAATGCTTTGATATTTTCATAGTCCAGTCGCATTTTGTCATTACCATTATATTTCAAAAGTAATTCCTTGAAGTCCTTTACCTGCTCAGGCATACGCTTTGGAGTTTTCTTTTTGCTATCAATGTCAACAAGACTTACAACATTTTGTAATCTCATGCACCAACCTTTGGTATCATCAAGGTATAATTCACCAACAGAAAGCACCGAGTTATCATTGATTCTACCACTATCCCAACCAAATACAAACAGTTTGTTGCCTGTATCATTTTCCAATAACGGCAATCTATTCTCAGTAACTTGTCTAAGGTCACGCCTTGACAATAATTGATTCTCATAACTGTCAGCAGAGAATTTGTTATACAACTCTCTAAGAGCCTTGTCCCTGTTATCAGACATAGCTTTATCAACCTTGTCCTGTGACAGCAATGGAGGATATGTTTCTCCATTATACTTAGCTTTAAGTATGTGGTCAATTGTAAAATTGCAAGCAAAATATCTTTGGTCGCCAATCATCATCTTCTGCGAGAATGATTTGAACTTTTTATAAAATTCACTTGACGTATCACTTGCTGACGAAGCATATAACAATTGTTTAGGAAATCTGTAAGGCTCAATAGTCAAATCTATATCTGCGCCCAACTTAAAGTTTTCAGACTGGTTTACAAAGTTCTCAGCCTGTATAAACAGTTCGTCACTAAACCAACCTGCTTCATCAAAACATACTAAGTCTGCACGTTTACCCTTAATATTGGTAATATCAGAGTTTAGTGTATGTACAGATGCGCCATTAAACAACTCACAAGTAAAAGAAGCAGGGTTGTGTACGAATCCATCACCAACATTATTCTTCTTTATTTCCTCAAAGAATACATCGGTACTGCCTGAAAAGGATTCTATTTCTTTCTTTGCAAGTTTCTCTATTTTCCTAAAAGTATCTTTTGCCTGCTCACCTGTGTTACCTAAAAAGTAGGTAGCATGAAAAGGAAATAGCAAACTTTTAAGCATAGTGTAGATTGCTAAGTCAATAGACTTTCCTCCATTCCTACACATTAACCATAATGCAAAATCTCTCGTCCAAGTATTACTAATAGCATATTTCTGAAAATCAAGCAACTCCGTTCCCATAAATCTCGAAGCGAAATCTACAGGATTTTGTCGCCCCCAATTTATAACACGATTGTACTTTTCATATGTTTCCATTTTTCTTAATGAAACATCTTTTGGTGACTTTGAGTTAATAATTGTCAAACTCATTTCTCGTCACTCTCCTTATGTACTATCGTGTTATCGGACGTTTTTGCAGTATCAAGATAAGCAGAGGTAGCATAATTTTCATCCGCAACAGGGTCATACTGAATATGATGCTCTTTAAGTTTAATAGTCATTAAACGTTTTTCCTCTGTTAGCTTATCCACTTTTTCTTGCAGAGTAGCGACAAGTTCTGTTTGTTGCGACAGCATATCCGCATACTCGTCAGACGTTAATTGCAATTCAGCCATAATAGCTTTGATATTATCAGTAGCTATTTCTTTATAAGATTCTGCCAGTCTTGCTTTGATTACATTAGATTTATTTTCCTCGTAACCAATCTCATCCATTTCACGCATGATTTTTGTAAGCGAACTTCCACCTGTTTTGTTTTTACCATTTGTTTTAGCAGCCAAGCCATTCTCGTTTGCAATTGAATTAATGACCGCAGTCATTTCTTTTTTGATTGAATTAATAGTCTTGACGTTAGTTGCATCAGGGTATGCCTTGCGCAATTCTGCATTAAGCATCTGATTAGTTTTTTCAAGCTGGACGTAAGTCTTAACAAGGGATATAACAGACTGCACTTTATGATTATCTTCCAATACGTCATCAGTCAAATAATCAGCAAGAGTATTGTAAGCATATCGCTTATCTTCTCTTGTATAATTGTCATCTGTAAAAGGGTCATAACCTATCGACTTGACAACAAATACCATATTTGCACGTTCTTCTGCTCTCCACGTTTCAGCTACTTTGTCAATAGTCGCTCGTGTTTCATAATGCTTTTCCTGCCATGCACTAATTGTATCAGAGAATGTTTTGTTAGCATATTGCTGATTATTAAGGCTTCTAAGATATACTCCAAAACCACCATCGGCATCATTGACACCATCATATAAAGTATCATCGAAAAACATATCAAGCCAATGACACACGACCATAAACGCATAACGCCTATCTCTTGTTTCTGCTGTGATATCAGCTATGATTTGATTGACACAATCTTTACAAATGGTAGTGTAACCTTCGTTAGTTTCAAACAAAGGAGAACGCTTATTCATAAAGAAATTATTTTCTCTCGTTCTAAATTCTTTGCCACAATGTTGACACCTGTATTTAATTTTGACAGGTTCAGTTGGTGCTTTTGGCGGTCTACCACGCTTACGCTTTGGCTGCGCCTTAGTTGTAGATGCCACCTATTGACACCACCTTTCTATAAAATATTGATTTGTTTTTTTAGTTGCAGACCGCAGACTTGAACTGCGAATATAGGAGCATGAATCCTATGTGTTACCATTACACTAATCTGCCATGTATAGTCAAGGGCAAGATACATCTTACCCCTGACTAAAGGAGGAATGATAATTAGAATAATTGCTTATACATCAAACCACAGTACAGGAACATTGTATTTCTCTGCCTGTGCCATATACTTTACATCTATACCCTGCTGTATAAACGCAAAAGCCTTAATACAACCATATACTACCTCTTTAAATAATTCATAATAGTCAAGTGTTTCTATAAACACCTCACCACATTCACTAATAGCAATATGCAATATATCATACTTATCAAATATTTCAGATACCTTTTCATTGGTATCTTCTTCAAATATTGTATACTTTCCATTGACAGATACAATGTTATTTTTCTTTGTTATCAATGAATATATCTGCTTTATTACATCAGTCTTTGCAATAATATTAAGAGTGCCCCATTCTATATCCTTTATCTCAGATATAAATACATCGTCAATATCTTTAACAAGGTCTACTATATTGGTGAACTTGTGCATTTGCACTCTCGGAGTAGTCTGATAAATCACAACAATCTATCCTTTCAATTTTTATTTTTTATTTCTGTAAATCTGCAAATCTACATTATAAGTACACTGTACGCCTTGTTCATTACAAACAATTACAGTCTGATTAGGATTACCTTTGAGCCTTTTCTGTACGCAGTAATCTCCACCGCTGCCACTAAGACAACCACTTTGAATCACCTTGACACCATTAATTTCCGCATAAGCAGGAGAGTGTCTATGCCCCATGATAACGCCTTCGGGGAATGTACCAAGCACAGAACATAATCTCATTATGCCTTGCTCCGTAGGAGTATCATAATCTCCATGCACAAGCACATAGTCTTTACCAAGTACGTCAATAACTGCAAGACCTGTATCAATATTTGCATATGTGTCAAACACTATTCTGTCATTGTGAGATAATGTTTTCTGCATAATAAACATTACAAGGTCATCTAATCTTTCATCCTTTAGTGCATCATCTTTCTTTGCGATTCTTGAATGATTACCGCTAACACTTGCTACAGTGACAGTTTCAAACGTCTGCGATAAAGCATACACAAAAGAACTAAGCAATTCTGATACTGTCTTGACTTGTTCAATGACATTTTCTCTGTTAGTTACCTGAATAGTCAGGTGAATGTTGCCTGTTATCAAATCACCCAATAACACAACTTTAACATTCTTTGCGTTATGTCTACTCTGTATTTCTCTGATTTCAACAAGATACTTAGACAATCTGTCTTGTGCTATTTCGCTGCTGTAACTACCAAAGAAATTATTATTGGTTTCGCCTATGTGAGTATCGCTTACTACAACTATTAATTCAGTATTACCGTCAATAGTAGGTCTTTCTATAACAGGGAAATTGACCTTACCTATTTCAGAAAGTTGTAATTCAAGATAATCTAACTTCTGACCTACCCTTGCTTCTGTTCGGTTTTGCCTATTCCATTCATTACGTTCATCTCTGAACTGAACTTTGGCGATTTCAAGTTCACGCCTTTGGTTTCTTATATTCTCAGAATATTCATTGCCAGCCTGCTTACTAAACACTTCATCATAGTATTTCTGAGCAGCCTGACACCCCTTGCGGTAAGCTGATTCATCTCTATATAATTCCTCTGATTCTCGGAACTCATGATTAACGTAATCAGCCAATTCTTTCCAAGTAATATTTCCTTTTTCAACTTCAAAATGAAGTCGCCATATATAGGCTAATTCTGATTCACTTTTTAGTCTTGAATAATTATTACTCAACGTTTACCGCCTTTCATTAGACAATTTCATCAGAATGATTAACACTAATTTGAATCTCCTGCTCATTAAATGATTCCAGTAAATCTCTTAAAGACATAGGGGTTTCCACATCTTCTACTTCCAATGTAATATCATCAGCAGTAACGTAGAGTACGCCCTTTGCAGAAAGTGTCTGTTTCTTTGTAACCTTTGCCATAAATATATTTCTCCTTTATTTTTTACCCGCAAAGGGGTATTGTGTTTTATACTGTCAGTAAATGACATTGTTAGTCTAATAGGTCTGCGAGAGCAGCAGTCTCACTTCTCTCGGTCTTAATAAGCTGAACTGTACCGAACCTCTTGTGACCTTTTAGTTTTTCAATCAACACGTTAAGACCATTATTCTGTCTGAACACTTGACCGTCAACCTGTTTGAAATCTCCATTAAGCCAAAGTGCAGAACCTTCGCCTACTCTGCCAATGAGTAGTTGTATATGTTCCTTGGTCATGTTCTCCGCTTCTGAACAGTAGATTATACTATTCTTGATATCTCTGCCACGAATAAAACCAAGATGCTGAATCTCTATCTTACCTTGATTCACAAAATACTCCAACCCACTTATACCGCCTAAATGGTCAGCTAATGGCAGGGCAAACGGCAATAATTTTTCTTTCATACCATCAGGCAGAAATCCAATAGGATTGGTGTTATACACTTCAACATTATTGCGTACCCATACAAGGCAATCGTACTTGTTCTTTTTCAACATCTCAATAGCATTTGATATCATCACAAAATCCTTACCTGTACCAAAACCACCAGTAAGTGCCTTTATAGTGATATTATCATTCTGCAATAAATCAAACGCCAATTCTTGTTGAATATTTCTTGGCTTAACTTTTCCTGTATAATCATTGTTGACTATACGAGAACTAATAGATACATTTTTTTCTCCATTCCACTTTATCTTATCTATCAAGATATCATCAGGAGAATAGAGTATTGCATACTGATTGTTTAGCAGATTTAATTTGTTGTTACCAAGGTGTTCGTAAAAATCTGCCATATCTTCCTCAGATTCAAAGTGATGTTCAATGAATCCTTTGTACTTTATTTCCATGTGAACGTCCACCTTTATTAGATTATTTCCTCTATATTATCAACTATCTTGTCAGCTATTCCGCAATCAGCCTGTTCCGAACCAAACAAATACCAGTCTTTAGTCCACTTCCGAGAAAGTGTCTTGGCATCAATATTAGTTCTTTCAAGAATGTAATTCTTCATAGTATCAACGAGCTTCTTGTAGTTCTCCATAGCTGTCTGAGTTTCTTCATAGCTACCACCAACAGCACCGCTTCCAGCGTGTATAAGTGCCGTACTATACTTCATGGCAAATTTCTTATGACCCGACAAAAGTATAACAAGTCCTGCGCTCATGGCAACACCTGTATTGATTGTATATACAGGGGTCTTGCTTGCACCAATAGCCGATATCAAAGCAAAGCACTGATACAGGTCGCCACCAAAACTATTGATATAGATTCTGATAGGCTTTCTTGATTCAACAGGAATATCTTTATCCTGCCGATTGTACTCATAAATCTGCTTAGTTATCTCATAAGTACAATCATCAATGTCACTATCTATCCAAATTGCCCTCTCCTGTTTATCGTTATAATAAGCGAGTAACGAGGGGTCAGGCAGCTTAACGTCAGCTTCGGGAGGTATTACAATATCTAATACCTTTACTGCACCATCGAGGTCAATATTGTTAGTGAGATTATTTTTTGTGTTCATAATAAAAATTCCTTTTTAAGATAAGTTAGCTTGCAATACAAGCCCCTATGTTACTACGTCATAGGATATTTAGTCCTGTGCAACCACAGGCGTATCACGCATTTCTTCTAACGCATTGACAATATGAGGTTCTTCACTACAGAGATACTTGTGTATCTTTGATTTCTGTTTATTGAGCCTTACGATATAAGCCCTCTTGCCAAAACGTCTGCGCAGTTCGTTAGCTTCGTCTTTAGATATACGAATCAATTTTTAAACAACCTTTCATTTGTGAATTTTTAATTAACAATAGCGACAAACTATTGAAAACAAATCATAAATATAATATGATATTATAGGATAGTATTACTCTTATCCACTACGGGAAAATCAAAATAAAAACAAGACCCCTCAAAAACCCTGTTTTTATGGGCTTTTGAGGGATTTGTTTAAAAATTCTATTTTGAATTGGTAAGTGGTCAACATTCGACTAATTATTAGTCATTGCTTTTTTGAACTACTTGTCTGCGTTTATTATTGTAATTACTGTACTGTATCAGCTTTGCCTTATGCTGACATTCTTCACATCGTTTTGCTTTTGTATTTTTACTGCTCACCACAAACTCCTTGCCGCAGTCAATACAGGTCAAGGTCTTGATTGTGAGGGGAGTGTAACCACGACAATCTTTACAATACTTTGTTGAGTTGCTTTTTTTTCTAATGATTTTGTCACATTCGGCACAACGAATAAACTTGTCCGTCTTATTGCCATAACGTTCTAAATACTGATATCCCAATTCTCTTAGGTCTGTGATGCACATAACAATAGGACTTGAGTCATTATCATCTATAAATGTCACACGATAATTAAGGCAATTAAATTTAGGATATCTCTGAATCAACCCTTGTTCCTTTAGGTCATGTAGCAACGCAGGTTGTACAAAAGTAGAAGCTGACACTCTGGCTTCTTTAAAAATGTTTGACCAGTCCATATTTACATAATCTTGATTCTTTTTTTTGCCCTTTCTAAGATTGAAAAACTTAGCATAGACAAGCGAAACAAATAATAATTTTTCCATCTTCTTATTATTCAAAGATGTGATTATACTTAATTCTTGTTCTGTAATAGGAACAAAGTCAATATCATACAAAGGTATGTCCTTAAATTTGGTTATGGCTTTTTGTAATCTCTTATTCCAATAATCAACTCCATATTCATTAAGTTTGCCCCCAAGATATGTTATAACTAAAGATATAATTATTTTGCGGTTCAATCTATTATTATCGTTTCTATATATTTTTGTAAAATGCTTGACGAGTAAAATCGTATCATAGGCAACATCTTGACCAACTCGCTTATCAGACAAAATACGATTTAATTCTTTGGTTTCTTGTAATACCATTAATCTACCTCCCCTAAAACAACTAAAGATTTCCGTGAGAATTTATATCCCTTATACAGAACGCTTCCCGATGTATCTTCAACAAGATAATTCAGTTTGTTATTATTTTGTCTCAACAAGTTCTTGATAAAGATGTCACCACATAATTGCCACGCAAATTCTTTAGATTCATTAGTTGTGTAACAAAGGTCAAGAACGATATTACATAAAGAATCTTCATCAGGACAAATACTAATTGCTCTTTTCTGAAACTCTTTTGCAAGCTGTGAAATACAATCTTTGGCAGAATCTATATCAGTCCTATTACGTTCTCTAAGGGACGAATGTTTTAATCGTTTTACTTCCTGCTTATATTCTTGATATAATTTCTTGATAGTGTTAAAGTCCTTACGGCTATATTCTGAATCACTTTTTAAAATATTATAATCAAACTGAGATGTTTTTTTAATAGTAGTTGTAAAATTATCCAATTCATTTTCAACAATGTGACACAGCCTATTCATGGTACTGGGTTCATCAAAAACAGGAAAATTATCAATATATGTTTTGATGAATATACGCTGTTCCTCTGTCATATTGCCACCTGTTTCCAGTTTATTGTTCAAATATCCAAGTATGTTTTCCCCATAAGAAAAATCAAATATACCACACGAAATAGCCTTCTTTAAATATGACTTATATTTCTCCTTTAATTCAGGATATATATATATCATAAAATACGGTTTTTTACAAGCACAAATTCTACGTTCAAAATCATCAAAACAGTTCTTCTCAATGTACCATGACTTAGGCATTGGGTCTGAAATGATACCCTTAATTTTATCAATTTCGTTTTGCTGATACAATTGACCGCATTTAATTCTAAAATCCAAAGCCTTATATTCTTCACTGTCTTTATTGAATTTTGATTGAACATCATACATGGCTGTGATACGATTAGTAATTGCGCCTATTGAATTTCCAAAGCCATTTGAATCTGCTTGTATTAATGATAATTGATTTATCTTTTTCTTTTCTGCTTTTTTCTGAACACAAACAATAGGCAACGTTTCTCTCGTATTTGCCAATAACACAGGATTATTCGTGGAAAATAAAATGTCACCATCACAATCAGCTCCATTTAAACAATGCGTCAAGGTGTCATGTGCATTAATAATAAATACTTCGCTCATATATTGATACCATTTTTTCATATCATCATTGTCAACCACATTAACAACTTTTATATTTGAATGGCTGCTCATAGGGGCACGAAAGCAACAAACCCTTTTAACGCCCTCGCTTATCCAATAATGCGAATATACCTCGTCTGCTTTAAGCAATCCACATTTATTATAATCTTCCTTGCTTTTGAGTAACCCAAACATAGACTGACAAAGTGCATACGGGTCGCCGCTTAATAATTGATAATTGCCATGCACACTAACAACTCCAATTTTAGCATCATTAATTCTTTTTTTAATCATACGATTAATCTTGTCAATAACATAAGGGTCATTAATCATTCGTTCGTCTATCATTAATGCCTTAATATAATCGTCTTGCAAATCATATAACACATTTTCATCTGTGACAGATAATCCACGCAAAAACAAAATAGTCTTATTAATATCATTGTGAATCACGGATTTGATTTCATTAACTGTTGGGCTAATCAAATCATATATTTGTTCGTCCGTAAGATTGTAACTTTGAATAAATTGATAATTGAGTGTTCTCTCGTTATCTATCTTTTTGGGAATGACCTTAGTAGCGGAATAAGTATAGCCATACAATTTAAACCAATATTCATAATCCTTATACGAACTATAACTATCCCACAACTTAGCCATTGATGCAGTTAAGATTAATTCAACATTATTGATATTATGTTGAGTACCCCATACATCAGTTATTACATCTGTATGCGCTACATCATGTGCAAAGGCGTGAAAATCAAATGTGTATACCATACCCTTTACAAAAGCATTACGCAAACAACACCCTGACATTCTATATGATAACCTTAAATCTTCACTCCATTTCTCCGATAGAGCAGGAGATATTAAGCCAAAACCATCATTTGCATTAAGTTCAACTTCCATATCCTTTTCAGAAATAAAAGGGTCTGCTCCTGTGACTATTGCATCTTTCAATTCTATAGCATGAGCCATAAAGTTTAATTTAAGGTCAGGAACTACTACTACTCCCTTAGGAAATGATAAAGGAATTGATGAACTGCATACAAGACTTTTATACGCCTCAAACTTAGCAGGAACAATTTTCTGTTCAAGATTTCTACCACAATTCATGCGTTTGTCAAGTTCTTCCCATAATGAGGTATATATAATTGTGGATTTCTTAACACCATTAGGAGTGCCTACAAGACGTTTGAATTGTTGACCATTAAATATAAAGCCGTCATCTAATTTGTAAATATCATCAGGCTTATCAATGGTTACGCAGAGATAGTCTCTTACAAGCTGTATCTTTTCTAATTTAGCATATATTTTTTTTATATTGTTTCTTGTATTTGTAGTGCAATTTTCTTTACGAAGCCTTTTAAGTTCTCTGTGCAAATCGTGATAAAGAATATTGTTATCTTCACGATTGGTTCTATTGATATCGTCAATAAATCTAAGAAGCTGGCTGTCAGCTATTGTTATAATTCCTTGCTTCTGCCTTGCTTGTTCTATTGACAATTTATAAGTTTTGTTTTTTGACTTTAATATATCTCTACTATGAATCTTAAAAATATATCTTTGATACATCTGTTGTTTTGCCATTAAATTACCTCACTTATATTACTTATAATAACTGTCATTAGAAATAAACCATTCTTCATATGAAGCCATCAGTTCATCTTCATCGACAATTAAAGATTTATAGTCATTCTTGATATCGCTTAAAGAATATCCGATACCAAACAAAGCATCTTCAAACCATTCCTCATATTCATCGACTTCCTCTAATATTTTGCCAAGAGATTTATATTCCCATGTTTCATCTGCAATATCATAACAGTCACGAAAAATTGTTTTGCCTGTCTTTTCATCTACCAAAGTAAAAACACCATTATCCCATTCTTCATAAAGATTAGGTCTATACTCGGTGGTGTAATAATATAAAGGAATCTTATAATGATATTTGTTAGTCGGAGTATCATTACCTTGATTCATGTTATAACCATTATTGAAAGAATCATATTTTTTAATATATTTTCTTTCAGTTTCGTCAAGTTCTTTTTTGTAATCATCTGCAAGTTGCTCTCTGGTAAATGTATCTGACATGGTATATTGGCAAAGTATCTTTTCAATTTTAAATTCAAAATTTTCCAAACCATATTTTTTAAAAGCCTTATATAAAATTTTTGTAGATTGGTCATCCCACAAACTTTTTCTTTTATGAGATAACCAACGTTCATGAATATCAATGCTTTGTCCTATATATTTTTTACCATTAATTTCGTTTATAATAGAATAAACACCACAAAACATTATCTTTGCATCTTTTGATTTTTTTCTTTTATGTTTATCTTGCTTTTTAAATTTCAAATCGCATTACCTCTCTCATTTCTTGTAGTTAGATTCTGTATGAATAATCGTTATAAGTGATGCTAAAAAAATAAACAATCATAAATAATAATACAAGTAGTTGTAACGCATATCTATCTGTTTTACTTTATCCAAATGTTTACGTCTGTTACGTTTATGTTTTCTTACATTCTTTGAATGATACACACCATTACTATCTCGATAACCACGCTTAATATCGGCAAAACCTTCACAAGCAGGAGAATAGTGTTGTTCTATCCAATATCCACAATCGGGGCAATAGCCACTTTGTTCTGCTGTTACCATTCCTCCCCAAAAATCTGTTGTCGCATATTCATATTTGTACTTCGTACTTTTACATATAGGGCAACAATACGCAAAGTCAAACATCACTTGCTCACCTCAGCTTTCTCAAATGCCTTAATCAACATATCGCACATTTCTATTTCATACAATCCAGCTAAACATTCCCTGCATCTGCTTTCAAACGTTCCAAACTATCTTTGAATCTGTCCTCACCGAAATGCTTCTTAAACTC